>JAABUQ010000011.1_pt1 | contig 305771 bp, 167 predicted proteins | sample 5560001 | NCBI WGS metagenome assembly JAABUQ01 (sample SAMN10711888, study PRJNA513371) | rock metagenome | isolation source: Antarctica rocks | place: Antarctica: Victoria Land, Finger Mt nord | collected 2015-12-18
GATGGTTTTAGTGGAAACGTTGACCCCCGTCTTTGTAAGAAGATTTTTGTAGGTAATCTTTGAATCTAAACGCACAATTCTGATGACATGACGTTCATCACGTAATGAAAGCTTTTTAGGACGTCCTAAACGAGGTTTAGATTGATCGTGGTGTTGCCAAACGACGACGTTGCAAATGCCTCGAACGGAGCTTTCTAAGATCCCATGAAGACGTTGAACCTTTGATGGCGTCAAATCACCACTAATGGTCCCATGAATTAGTTCTTTTTGATAGGGAATATATTCTTGTTTGTGAACGCGATTTGAAGAAATTGGACCTAATGGACTGCGAATCATCGTGTGGTAGTTGAAGAAAGTAGGTGGTTTGAAAGGGAAATTTAATGCGTGACGCGAATTTCCGCGTTTTCGCGAAAACTTTTGTCCAGGTACTGTACATCAAATAAAACGACGAAATCTTAATTAAGACGTAATAACTATTGTTATAGACAAATTTTGTCATTAGCAATAGATTAGTTTATTTCGCTTGTTTCGAGTCAACGTAAATGCGAAAATAATGCTTAAGAGTTTAATTTTGTCGTTTAATTAAGTTATTTATTTAAGAATAAAAGACAATACTTAATTGTTTTCTAATTTATGCATGAAAGCATACGACGAATTAGAAGACACTAGTGAAGATAAATTTTCTATCATTAACTATGTCAATTGACGTTTCGAAACGTAAAACAATTTTATCGAAAAACACTTTCGCTAGCTTTGCGACATCGATTTTGATAATTACAAGTATATATTTAATTATTTTTGTATAACGATAAATTATTACGAAGATTAAGTTATATACGACTTTATAACGTTTATTTGACAACAAACTTATTACAAAGTTTATAATAATTTTCTTTTATAACTTTTTTGCAATAAATAAAAATCAAGACTTATTATACAACTTATGACAAGAAACTTTGATGCGTTAACAAACATTATATGTTTTAACATACGCTTTCACTTGCTTTGCGCAAACGAATTAAAAATACTTTCTTTAAAGTAGATTCAAGATTTTCTTGATTTCAAAGTGCTTCGTCAAAGAGTTGTTATAATTCTTGCGAATTAACTTCTTTCTAACGATTGCATTTTTTAAGACATAGAGCAATTCGTTATGTCTAACAAGACTTTCTTGATTTAAAGCTCATGTCTTTCGTTAATGACAAGACGACTTTTTAATTTCGATACAAATCTTTTTAATTTAAATGTCTTTAGTTTGAAAATTTTTAATCAAAAATCTTATTAATTTTTAAGATTTTTTATACAATTTCTTTGACATGTCTTTAATTACTTTTCTTGAAATAACAACTTGTATACTAGCTAATTAAAATAAAGATGCTAGTTCATTAAGAACTTTTTTTTCTACTTTATGATCTTAAGATCTTCGCGTCATTAGTAAATACTTCTACTAATTATAATATAAGAGTCAAATTATTTGATGTCTTTCGTTCGCTTTGCGTCAACGACTTTTCGTCAAACAATAACACTAACTTATTTTGAGATATAAGAGTCAAATTAATTAATGTTTTTCGTTTGTTTTGCGTCAACGAATTTTCGTTAAACGATAACGTTAATTTGTTTTGCAACGTTAACAACAATCTTGTATTTAACGACGAAATCTCTTTATAATTAAAACGTCTTAACGACTTATTTGTCGAATTTTTTTTATTCGAACGATAAAAGATTTCAAAGTTATAAACGATTAACTTGAGCGTTTAACGAACTTGTTTTAAGTTTAACTTCTTTTAACTTATAAACTTTTTAAGATTATCGTAATCTAATTATATCTCGATAAAATAAATATTGCTCTTTAAATAGTGTCTTCATTGCTTAAAAGCGACTACAATTGCTAGCAACTTCTAATTATGCGTCTCATAATTTTGTTTCGTCGAAATCATCTTTCGCGATTAAAACGTTATTGAGCGCTAGTTTTTGTCGTCATCTTGTTAACTTAAAATGTTCGCGATTGCAAAGTTAAATGCGTTAGTTTTTACTCTAATTTTTTTGTTCGAATTGTAGTGACAAAGTAGTGAAGTTAACATAAAAATGTCGCAAAGTTGACGAAACGCTTGCTTTGCTTCATTCGATTAAACAAAAAAATTAAATTTTTTGTCATTCTTACTTTCTTTTAATAGATTAATAAGAGAAACAACTTTTTTCGAATAGCGATGTATAAAGCGTCTATAAAAGTTTACGAAGCTTAAGAACATTTAAAGCTCACGATAAGTTTTTGATTTAAATTACTTTTTAATCGTTTTAATTTTTTTTAAATTCATTTTTACATCTTTTAGAAATACGATGAAGCTTAGAAATTTTATCTTTATAATGTTGAACTTACACTTCTTTAAATTAACGTATAGCGAATATTTGCGAAGACGTTCTAGCATTTGTTTAATATAACGTCAATGCTTCGCCAAATTATTGTTGTACACTAGTATGTCATTTATATAGACTACGCAAGTTACAATAATTAATTCTCGCAACGCTTTATTAATATAAATCTAAAAAGTTGCGAATGCGTTTGCTAGTTCAAATAACATGACTTAATACTTAAAATGCTTATAGCGCATGCGAAACGTTATCTTTTATTTATTATCGCGTTTTATGCGAATGCGATGATAGACGTTCTTTAAATTCAAGACGATAAAGCGCTTTGCTTCGCATAGACGATCTAGCGTTTTCATAATTAGAAGCAATAAATAACAATTTTTAATAATAATCGCATTTAGATTTCTATAATTGACGCATAAACGTAATTCATCGTTCGATTTTAATACAAATAGAATAGAAGCGTCTACAAACGAAACTAAATGCTTAATTTAATCTTTGACTAACGCATCATCGAAATATTGTCAAAGTATTATTAACTCGTTTTGTGAAAAATTATAAAGAGATATAAAAGATGACTTTTTGTCGTTCTAAAGCTTAATGACATGATTTTCTCTTTTCAATTCTAATAGAATTTCGATCAATTTATTATCATAAACATCTTTTAGGTTTCTTAACTTCTTAGAAATCTTAAACTTCGCTAGTTTTTTGCTTGACGTCCTCGTAACGTTAGCGCAAACAATAACATAAATTATGCTATACTTGACGAGATTTAAGACAAATTGCTTAAGATTAATTATCTTCAATTTATTATTTGCGATTTTGGATTGTTAATTTTACATTTTCGAATTAATCAATATGTCTTGTTTGGCTAGCATTGACATATCTAATATAAATCAAAACTTGTATATTTAATTAAGTAGAATAAAGTAGTGCATTTTCGATATTGATTTCACAAATTAATTAAGTAATAAATTAACTCATAGATGTCGTAACAATAACGATCATTATTATTAAGAAAATTCGATGTTAATAAAATAGCGAATGTGAATTGCAATTTTCATTGCACTACGTAGACATAATTAATAAGATTTAGCTTAATTTTTGAATCGATTAAATTTATAACTTGACGTTCGTTATTAAGAAGTCAAGTTTAATCTTTTACTAAAATTTAGTTTATTGTTTTTATTTGTCTTTTTTGCTTCGTTTGCGAGACGTCGACAAAGCTTGATCTTTTTTTGCATCTATTGTAATGATAGCGACAACAATAGATTTGTCTTATTTGTGTTTATTAAGACACTCATTTTTGTAATGTTTTTTTTCATGACATTCAAAGCATTCGACGCGACTCAAATAGTTCGCGTCATTGATCTCGTAAACTCGTTTGTGCGACGTCGACAAATCTTTAGAAATATAGAACTTTTCGTTTCTAATAAATTTGTCGACCTTGTCTAAACGACAATTCTAATAAGATTTATCTAAAGAGACATTAGAATCTTTTGTAATTCGTTAATTGCTAAAGTTGTTTAAGTCTACTTTGCGAATGCGATTTAACGTTTATTTTTGCATAATAACTATAATTAAAAGCTTATCGCGAATGTTTAATACATTATCAATATTTAGAATCTTCACTTTTAAGTTTAATTTAAGTTTGATCAAAAATATATAAATTCTATGCTTTTTTAAGAGCGACAATAGATAAATCTTTAGCCCATTCAAATATTTTTTAAAGACAATTATCTTTTAATTTGACTTTTGTTTAGCGTTCTCTTATTTTTCATAAACGAGAAGACGACGATTAGCAAGATTAACTATCAAATTCAATAAAAACTTTCTAAATTCTTCAAAGATCTCGCTTTTCAACTTAGCGTTATTGTTTGTTCTTAAATATCATTGCGTAGCGACGTCGTTTTTCAAGAATAACATGCAATAAAGAATTTTATTCTTATTCGTAATAAAATACGTCAAGAATCGCATCATGTTAATGTCGATTTTGCGAAATCAAATAATATGTTTATTTACGCTTAAATTCTTGTATAATTTTAGTTTTTCGAATTTTAAGAACTTAAACATAATCGACGACAATGCGATAGCGATTTAAGAAGCTTGAGAGTTCGTTTTTTCGATCGCTATAACTTAAATTTATTGAGCGTTTCGCAACTCTCAAATCTTCGTTATTAACGTTTTAATCTATTAATGTAAAGTTGAAGCTCTAATTATATTTGAGCTATTATCTTCGTCGACGTCACGCTAGCGACAATTATCTTCGTCAACGTTTCGTGGACGATTGTTGTTTCGAAAAAAATCAAATCTCTCGAACTCTAATTTAGTAATCGAATAACTATTACGATTTGAATTGTTTTGATTCGACATAATGCTATCATATCTTAAGTCTTTTTTTTCAAAAGATAAAATGATTAGAATTGTAAAATGCGAATGCGTTTATTGTTTGTCGACGCACTAAGATGTGAAAGACGTAAGATATGATAGACTTTCATTACTATGCCCCAACTATATGAAGTAGATAGTAGTAAGACTAATCGTTGAAGAACAACGAAAGACGAGCTTTCTTTCTATCTAATATTCGCCATGACATGCGAGTCTACTTTTCGCTTTCTAACTAGAAAGAAGAGTCGTACGATTTGGGACTTTTATAGATAGCTAAGATCACGTGCTCTATTATACCCTAAGGCGCTAGCGCGTCGATGGCGCTATGACATTACAATTATCTTAACTTAAATTCAAGATATTTAAGAATTAAGTCTTCTTAATTATCTTAATTCTATCGATAGATCTTTTCTTTCTAATTATCTTGTAAAGAGCAATGCGCAACAAATAATAATTATTAGCATGCAACTTGCAACGCTACGTAATATATAGAATTGCAATTTAAAGAAACATTAATTTGTAAGAATTTTAGAAGAGAATTCTCATGAAGAAAACTCTACACAATGTTAAGTTGTTACTACGATAACTTAATACTAATAACGTGTTTGTTAATTATTAAGAACTAGTATTACAATTGTCTCTCTCTTTTAAATTTTGATCTTTAGAATTAATGTGTTATAACAACGCTTTGCTTGCGCAATTTTGTTAATCTCTTATTAGATTCTCTTCAAAACTTTTTTCTAGTTTATATATCTTCTTATTAAGATTGCGAGACGTTTATAAAAGAAATTTTTTAATTCTTTCTTTTATCTTTCTTAGATATTCGAGAGAAAGTTAAGAAGCGACAATAACTCTTCTTGTGTATTATCGCGAGACGCTATGCTATTTGTTACAAACGTTTTATCGTGTGTTAACTTTAAATTAACAAATAAAGAGATTTTTTGTTTTCTTATTTTAAAGCGCAAATATGTTTTTAATCGCTATATTGTTACCTTGTTGTTGTAACAAATACTTAACAATAATATACTACAATTTATTTAAATCTTATAAACTCTAAGTTTAGCTTATCTTATTATTTGAATAAATTATCTCGATTTTTTTTGTTCAAGTTAATCGAGTTAGCGCAATTAACTCGCAAGTAATATTTATTATTAATATTATTATAATTTTTCTCTTCTTACATTACTTTTCGATTTACAATTAATAAATAAATACAACGTTCTTTGAATTGTTCTAATGCTAACAACAATGTTGCGCACAAATTTCGCATTTAACATAAGTTTTTCTAATTATTTTAACGTGTTGCAATCTCTTTTCGATAGAAATAATTGTAATTTTTTATTAATTTTTTGTTATTGTAGTAGCAAATCAACTACGTAAGCAATACTTTATCGAGATTTTGCTATAAGTAAGATTAATAAAAATAACAATATTAATCGAAATAATTCTTTTTGCTCTTTTTGTTCGCGCGCAAGCACAACGTTTCTTTCTTTTTTGTCTCTACTACTTGCGATATCTTGTTCGCATTAACAAAAATGTTAATTATTAAGTACATTTTTAACTTTTGTTTGCTTTGCGATTTAATAACATGCAATATATTAAACGAAAGAATATTTGCTACAAATATTGCGCTTTAAAGCGCAAAATTATAAGTTGTCTATATACTTTTATATTTAATTTGACTCGTTAATATTTTCTTATTGTTATTCGATATATTAAGCGAGTTAATATCTTGCTAGAGTTTAGTATATGTGTCTTCGATAAAAACAATATTAAAGTTAATTAAGTCGCGTTTGCTTCGCGAGTGCGACGTTGTCTTACTATTATATATATATAACAACAAAAAAACAAATCGATTTCGCGTTCGATTTACGAGAATCTTCTAGCTAATATTAATGTTAAGCTAGATTATTTATGCGATATTTAACAAGAGATGCTCGACGTAATATATTATAGAGCAAATCTTAATACTCTTTCTTTAAAGAAATTAAACAAAAACAATAAGTTTATATTTAACGATACTATTGCAAACAACAAATCTAAGAGTTTGTAAATTCTACGTAATTTAATAATTTTGCTAAGAACAATATTATTTGTCTTGTTCTTGCTAATTAAGTTTCTCTAAAAAAGAGCGACGTAAATATCTAAACAAAACTTCTTTTATATATTATAATTGTTTCGACAATTTATATATTTAATTCAATTATATCGAATTGCTTGTTATTAAACAAGAGCATTCAAAATAAGTAATTTTTTTGTTCAATAACATAAAAGTTAACAATTAAAAGATTAAATTTTATTTAAATTTTTTTGCGAATATTATATCTTTGCAACTTTTGCGTAGAATTTATACTCGAAAAATTATTGTTTAAAATATATTTTTATCATGCTTAAAACAATAAAATTAATTGCGTTTTAAGAGATTGCGTTTTTTATTCTTGTTATCGACAATTTATCTTTGTAACGTTCGTGTATTATCGAAGACAATTAAGCAACAACAATTGAAAAATTAATTAAGAAAGACACACATAATTAATTGTAAATAAAATGTTAAATCTTGTATTAAATAACACGCGTACAAGAGCTTTTTATTAACAAAGATTAAGTAACGAAAGCAATTAAATTTGAGCGTATTTTATGTTGCATTTTTATAGCTCTTAATATTTATATAATATATTAAGAGAATTATAATATTATTCACACGCATTATTTGTGTTATTGTTGTGTCTTAAGTATATATAATTGCATCAAATTTTACTTTTTATTATTAAAATTCTTTTTGCAAATACAAAGTTTTGATTTTCTTGTCTTCGCAATTAATCTTTCGAAAGACTTACGCGTATTGTACTTCTTAAGTTTTTGTCTTATATTCGCAAAATAGTTTCTTAATATTTAACTATCTTTATATAATAAAAATTCTTTTCATCGAACAAAATATTACGATTTGTTATATCTTGATTTATAATCAAAAATATCTTTTACTTCTTACTTCTTATTCTTGTCGATTAATATTATATTCTTTGAAACAACAATATTTGAGTTACGATAATATAATTTCAATGATAAAAGATAAAAGATAAAAGATAAAATAATTATATTATTTAATAAGAAGACGCAAGCGATATATTTGCGAATTAACAATATTTTTAATCTCGAACAATCTTATAAACTTGTAAGATAACTTTTTTTTCGAACAGACGTCTAAGAGATTTTTGATAAAGAGTATAACTTTGTTATCGACTTAATATCTTTTTAAAGTAATCTTTTTATTGTAATCTTAAATCTACGTTTGTTACGCAATTTATAAACGACTTATTCATCGATTGCGTTTGTTTTACAAAGATTAAATACGCTCTTAAACAACAAGAACGTCTAAACAATTCTTGTCGTTTTAATTAAATCAAAAATTTGCAACAAATTTAAATATTGACTCGAAAAATAATATGTTAATTAACGCATGCAATGCGCTATTATAAGTATACTAGATTAAAGGTAGCAACAAATCTTAATTGTCTTGTTTATAATTGCAATAACAACGCAAATAGTATTTCAATATCTAATTTTATCTTTCGATTTATTTATTAATTTAAGAGTAAAAAGCGATACTTAACTTTTGTTTAATGCGTATACGATAATATATTACAAATTAATAATTACTAGTAAAGAGCAAATTACAATCGAAAACAATTTTACGAACTTCAAAGTAAATAAGCAATATCTTCTCGAATAAAATATTAATTAGATCTTTCGTCAATTATATAGATTTAACAAGAATGTATAGAGATATTTTAAAGTATCGATCAATTACAATTAGAGTTGCGTTAAATATATTATTTTTGCAACAACTAGCAAGCAACTTCGTTATAAAGTTTATCGAAATCTTGATTTATAATCGAACAAGAATAAAGAACAACGTTGATTTTTTATAAAAGCAATCATGTGAAGTTTTATTTCGCTAACAAACGTGGCAATCTTTGATATATATATTAATATTTGCGATTATCTTTAATTAATAGAACTTTTTGCTTATAAGAGTGCATATCTTTTTAAATTTAAAGTGTTTTGTTAAAGCGTTATTATAATGCAAGCGTAGTAGCTCGCTCTTTAGTAATATCTTGTCAAAAATCAAAATAATATAAAAGAAAAATAGTACTTTTTTATAAATTAATTAATCTTTTTTTGCGCAAGTTTAACTCAAGATTTGCGATATTAATTGCTTCTTAATTTTGAGCGCTATAAAGTTCTTTTCTTGTAACTTTTCTATTTTGAACAACAACAAAGATAAGAAAGCTTTTAAATTGTTTTTTTGTTATACGCGATGCGAGCGTTATTGCAACGCAATTGTTAAGTTATTGCGCTTTAAGTTATGTCTACAACTTCTTTTTCTTTAAATTTACTAATTGTATTTTTTTTATTTAAAGCATTTTTATTGAGAAGTTCTCTTTCGATCTTCGATACTTAAGTCTCGAATTCGTTCTTATTGCGTAATATTAGCGTCTAACAAATATCTCTCGTAAGCATTGATGTTATTTTAATAGCAACAATAGTAATATTCTTTAGCTTATTCTAAAGTGTAAATAGATAACTTTTATTATTTGATTTGCTCTTGTAATCGAGACGTTAAAAGAATTTGTCAACTAAATTTGTTTTCTCTATGCGATATTTAATCTCGAAGTTGTATTTTGTCAAAAAAAGTATTTATTAAGATTAACGACAATTTAGCGTTGTTATCTTTATAAAATATTGTAAATTATTATAATTCGTTAATACAATAATTAAGTAATAATTATTCTTCAAATAGTGTTAATATTGCTTAAAGTTAATAACGATAATAAGCAACTTTTAATTGTAAATCTTGTATCGAGTCTTCGCGAAAATTATCTTTTTTAAATAAAATGTTATCGAATATTATATTGTCTAATTAACTTTTCTTATAAGATAAATTAATTGCGACAAAATTGTTACAATTGGGAATTTCGAAGCGTTTATTTTAATGCGAATATAATTTTTTGAATTAAAGTAAATTAATATAAACGCTTGCGTAAAGATCGTAATAAGTTTTCAAAAAATTAAAATAATATTTTTGTTAAATATAAAAGAATTATTTTGTTTGTATTGCTTATTATTTTTTAAAAACTTTGTTAAAGTTCAAGTAATCTTTGCATAATATTTTATAAATTGTTGATAAAAGTTTGCGAAACTTAAGAATACTTGAAGCTTACATAAAGTAATAAGCTAAAATTATATTTTAATAAAATCGATTTTTTATAAATTTATTAATACGTTATAATTGCTTATAATATATTCTAGAAATTTAATCGAAATTTTGATAAAAGAGTATTTAAATAACTTTGTGTAAAACTTGTAAAAGCGTAGTTTATCAAATATCTAATATATGTAATCTCAATATTTCTTTTATGTCTTAAAGTAAATTAAAATGTTATTAAAATAAATTACACAAAGATAATTTATCAAATCTCTTAAGACTTTGTTAATTAGAATCTAAAAGATAGTCGATATATTTGTTAGCTTAAACAACATTATTACGTACTCGAAGTATTTATATTGTGTTTAAAAGATCGTCTTTTACTTATCGTTTTAACGAATTCGAATTTAATAATAAGCGTTTTTCAAATTTAGTTTTGTAAAATACGCGACGCTTATTAAACGATTTAGCGTCTTCTTTATAAGAGAAAGAAAACATCGATTCTTGATTGTAATTGCATTGAAATCGCAATAATTAACATATAATCTTAGACTTTTATCGCTCTTTAACATGAACAATATTGATATCTTAATCTAACTAATTGATTTGCAAATTCTATCTAAAATTAAGTTCTTCAAAAAATAATTACGTAAAACAATTAACTTTTGTTCGAACAAAATATATAACAAATTATAAGACAATTTCTTTTTAAAAAGCAAATCGATCTTTTAATCTTTCTCTTTGCGTTCAAAAAGAGTAAATGCATTTTTTGAATCAAAAGCATTATTATAATTCTAAATATTCTTAAATATAATGCGCATTATTAACGTTTTGTTAATATCGAAATCGCAACAAATTAAAACAAATATCGAAATTTATTTCTTAAGTTTCAAAAAATTCTTCGAGAACTTAACAATAATAATATTCTTCGTAACTTAATAACGTCAAATTAGCGTATATCAATTAACGTAAAAATTAGCTTTTATTATTTAAGAAAGATTAACAATAATATTGTATACAATTTTATCGAATATATAGAAAACTTGTTTCGATATATATTCTTGTCTTTTATTATTGCGAATTTTGATTTTTGCGACGTAAAATTTTAAAAATCGAGTTTTCTAAATTGTAAAAACTTTCGCTTTAATTGTAAATCGCTTAATTTTCTTTAAGTATTATATCTTTATTAGACGTTTGTTAATACAATTGATATAAGCATTCTTATTAAAAAGATCTCTTTGTTTGTGTTACTTTTTGTCGACAAATATTGATAATTTTGCAAAAAGAATTTTTGTTTTGTATTTTTGATTTGCAATTGCGACTACAATTCTTGCAAACTTATTTAATTTTTTAAATTATTAAAAATCTCTTCGATAAAAAAACGTAATAACAACGCTTTTAAGACGTTTGTCTTGAAACTCTTTTAAAAGCTATTAATTGTATTGATTTGCGAGTTGTCTTTAACAAATTTAGAATATTTTCTTTAGATATATTCTTTCTTATTACAATTGTAATAAGTACGCTTCTCTTGCGTATTTGAACTAACTTTATTAGAGTTACGCAAAAAAAGCTTTGCTATACTTTTTTGACAATTTCTTGTTATTAAGACGTCGCAAATCTTAGTTGTCAATATAGTTTTTTTTAATTTACAACTATACAAATTTTCTCTAAAGTTATTGCGTAATCTCGAAAATAATTCTCGATTTAAAATTTTGTTCTCGATATTGAATCAAGAAAATAAAACGTTTTTTATGCGCTATATTAACGCAACAAAAGCGCTTTTTGTCTTGAGAATTTAAGTTACGTTATTAATTTTTTTACAAAGATTTCTTTTTAAACAATGCAAAAAATAATTATATTATTAACGTTTAATATATTTGTTAAGATTTGTTTTTAATATCTTAATATAAATTATCAAGTTGTTAACGCTTTAAGATTAACTTTGCTTAATTTTCTCGTACTTGCGAGAGAAAACAAGACAACGATTTTTCAAGTTCTTAATAAGATTAATTAAATATTTGTTACGCTAGTACTTTCGTAAGAGATATTAGAGCGAGTTATGTTATTGAAAAGATTTATAGGCGTCTTTAGACAATGCAAGCAATCACTTGATAACAAGAATTGCAACTATAGACAATCTTATGTTCAATAAATTTTCACAAGTGATTCAATGAATCAAAGTAACAATAAGTAAAGACTTAAGATAAGTTGAACACGATTCATAAGAAAGTCGCGTTCGAAAGCTATATACTTTTTTATTATTTGAACTTCAAGATGTTCAAAGTGTTTAAGATCTTGATTACCTTGATCATTTTAATTCGAAATTCAAGATGCTTAAGAATCAAGTCATCTTGATTATCTTGATTCTATTGATAGATCTTTTCTTTCTAATTACCTTGTGAAGAGCGATGCGCGACGAATAGTATCTATTAGCACGCGACTCGTAACAATATTGTGCGAATTATTTCTAATTTTATTTCTTTATCTTGTTTGTTCGCTTGTTTTTATAATTTTCTTATTGCGTTGTCGACATATTGCAAAAATATTGCTAGATTTAACAAATCTTTAAATTCTTTGTCAAGAATTAATCTTTATTAATCTCGAAGAAGTTTCTTGTACTTCGAGTTTAATTTTTTTATTCTTTAAAGTTCTTTTTGTAGTAGAGATTTAACTAAGTCGATTTTATAAAACGAACGAAGCGCTATCTCTTTAATACTAATTTGCTAATTTTGTTATCGAAGTAATCTTTGCGTAAACGACGCGAGTTTGTCGCTTTTATCTTGTTTTTACAAAGCAATTCTAAAAGAAGTTTGTTTCTTGTTTGAGAAATGCGAAGTTCTTACTTTGTCTAAAATTTACGTCTCTTTGCTTTTTCTTTAATTAGAAGCTTTTTATAACTAATGTCTTTGTTGAATTGCGACAACTATGCAACGTCGTTACTCTACAAAACTTCTTCTTATAATATAATATAAATTTTCGTAATATTGTTGAAAACAAGTTGATTATTCGCATTCTCGTTGCTTTAAGAGCGCTAAGACGTCGTCTATTTCTTGTTCGTCTTCAAATTTCGTCTTGTATTGCGTGTTAAGTTGATTATTTTGTCAAACAATTGCTTATAAAGATTGAGACAAATTAATATTATAAAATTGTGTACGAACGTGTAACAAGACGTTGTTATATTGACGTATTAAAGACGAAACTATATAATATGTAGAACTGCAATTTAGAGAGACATTAATTTGTAAGAATTCTAGAAAAAAATTCTTAGAGAGAAAACTCTGCACGATGTTAAGTCGTCGCTACGATAACTTGACAATAATAACGTATTCGTTAATTATTGGGAACTAGCATTACATCAACTCACAAAATGTGACTCGAAACATAAATATCTTTATAGTACAATAATTTGTTCAAATCTACTTCAAATTCTACAAAAATTACATTAAATAAGAGCGCATAGTTAATTCTATAACTTTGAAGACTTCTATACTAAATTATAAAGAGTTGTGAAAGTTGAACAATGCGATTACAAGATATGTAATATAAGAATAAGATCAAGAATTCGCAATTAGCGCTTTTACAACGATTGTCGCCTCTTGATCTTATTTTTAGATTCTCGATCCCAACTTCTAGCAAGATAATTTTGGTCAACTTTCGCATCCCGCTACTAAAATATATAAAATTAATCAATTATTACTCTAGACACTATGCGCTTTCTAAAATTGCTTTGCTTATAAGTTTTGATTAAGAATTGCTAAAGCTATAGAAATTGCAAAGTTCGTTAACATGTAAGAAGTTCAAGTCGATCTTTGTTTTTAAGATTAGACTGGTCGCGCTAACCCGGAAATGTCACGTGCAAATGCCAAGACCCGGGTCAAAAAAAAATCGAAGAATCGAATCGCTCAAAGTAGTTTGGTCGATTACTATAAGTAGTGTAGCGCGCTTCGCGCTAAACTACTTTGAGCGATTCGATTCCAAAAAATCGTCACGACCCGATCTTGGCGCCAGGTCGGGTTAGAGGGGTGGTATCATAACCTGGCCCGACGGTCAGTCTATCTAAGATATGCTTCAGAACATAAAAACTTTGCAATTAGATAACTTTCTTAATTTTGTTATGTTAACTTAAACTCTATCAAAGTTGTGCTGTTAAAAACGCAAAGTTTACTCTATCAAACGTAAGATTTTGATAGTGATAAATCAAAAAATGCGAAAGTTGATCAAAATTATCTTGCCAGAAGTTAGGGTCGGGGATCTAAAAATAAGGCCAAGGGGCGACAACCGTTGTGAAAGCGCTAAAAGCGTTATGACCGCGATAAATCCCAGCCCTGACTTAACCCTACACCATCTCCATCTAGCAAAACCCCAATCCCACATCCAATCCACTCCCTACCTCCCCACACCCACAATGTCCACCTCCTCACCCACCTCCTCCCCCCTCCAAACCCTCTCCACAACCTACCAAACCCTCCAAACCTCCCTCCAACCCCTCATCGCCGCCCGCCAAAAACTCGAAAGCCAGCAGCAGGAGAACCAAAGCGTTCAGAAAGTCCGTTTCCACTCCCCGTTTCCCCTCTCCCCTCTCCCCTCTCTGCCTTCGCCTTCCCCTTCTTTTCCCAATCCCACTCCCCATTGTCCCAGCGTCTGCTTCAAGAGCGCGCCCCACTGACATATCTTTGATTTGGGTAGGAATTCTCCTCCCTGCCCCCCACCTCCCAGATCTACAAGCTCGTCGGGCCCGTTCTCCTGGCGCAGGAGCGCAGCGAAGCCGTGATGGCGGTGGAGGGAAGGTTGGAGTTTATTGAGAAGGAAATGTACCGTCCCCCGCCTTCCCTCCGTCCTTCACTCCCTCCCTCACTCCCGAACCCTATCCCCCCACACCGCCCTTCCCCCCCCGCTCTCGTTCCCCCAGCCCAACAACCCACCCCACCACTCCATCCCCACCGCATGACTAACCTCCGTCCCCCTCCAAAAAGAAAGCGAATCGAGGCCCAGATTCAAGACATCCAAACCAAGAGCGAGGGCGTGAAGATGGAAGTTCGTTCCTCCCCCACCTCTTCCGCCTTCCCACTTCCTAGTACTGTTCTAGACCGGTTGCTGATCGTGTGGGTGGGGTGGGCGAACAGGTGTATCGGATGCAGTCGCAGATGCAGGAGGGTTAGTGTGTAGAAGTGAATTGGACTAAGGATGGGTTGGGGATATACGTTGATGTTGGAGACGCTGTCGATAGGCGGTCTATGCGGACTTGTGGCTTGGGGGCGGGGGTGGGGGGAGAGGACGAATGGGGATTGAGCAGCGAGCGGACGCGCTGGTTATGCGAGATCGCTACGCAGCTGTTTTCAGCCATGATTTCCCTGTTGCGGCAAGAAGAGCAGCTAAGGAACATTGACTGCAGAGCGTCACATTGGAAGATTGAGAGTAGGCCTTACTGGTTTGCAAGTCAGCATCATCAGGCTCAGGACTAGCAAATGGGAAGAGGATGAGATGAAGAGCGCAATTTAGGCGAGGGAGGTCTTGAAGACATCGTCAATTAGGTGGTCTATATTATGCGTGGAAGAGCTATATGGCTAAAGCAGGTTGACTTTTAGTACATCGCTCAGAAGGCAAAGCCAAAATCAAATGAAAGGCAAATCGAGCAAAGACCCATCTACCTCCCAACATACGTATGCTCGTATCTCTTTCATCACAACCCACAACTGATGACAACACAATCTCACAAAAGGAAAAGGAAAGCGACAAGACCGGTGAGACCAGCAATGGCACCGGTGGCGAGTTTGACAGCGTAACCCTCGAATCGCTGCACAGCGGTTGGCCTGAACAGCATAGTAACGTTGCCGCTACCGCTGTTGCCTTCCACCGAGCCGAAACCGGACGGTAACGCTGCTATGCCAGCAGAGGGCTTTAGTAAGGGGTTGACGGGGTTCTCAGTAGGAATGTCAAGCAGTGTCGTTGGAACGCCCATGTCGCCAGCTGAGGTAGAATTTGAGGTTGCCGGGCTAAGTATTCCACCAATGGTTGCGGTATTTGATGCAGGGGTTGAAGTGCCGCTATTCGATCCAGCCATAGATGCAGAAGAAAGAACGTCGCTAACAGAAGAGTCGCTGGTCATTGCCGTGACCACGGTCCCAACAGTAGTTGGTAGACCTCCACCAACAAGGCTTGAGGCTGGACTAATCGATGCGGTCGTAACGCTGGTGAGACTCGATTCGGTTGATTCGAGGTTTGAAGACTGGCTAGGAGTGCCTGGAACTGCACCTGTCATCGGAACCGATGTGCTGGCTGATGATGAGAGGCTATCGAGTGTTGGCAATGACGCCGTGATGGACGCAGCATTGTAAGAACTCAACATTCCCGCCGAGGTCTGCGATGGGGCTAAGCCTGAAGATTCTGCACTCAAAAGCGATGCTCCTGGAAACGGAATGGAAATACCACTGAACCCGGGGGGTTGATATACAGAAGTACTGAAAGACCCACTTGACGATTGTGCAGCAGCCGAGACTGAGAGAGTGCCACTTGTTATGGAGTCGCTTGTCGATAAGCCAGCTGGAAGTGTGATGATAGTTACGCCTCCGTTGGGCAAGGTGAGAGCGGTGATGGCTTGGCTTGTCTGAGATGCGCTTGCAGGGAGAGTGTAGACGATAACTTGGCCGTTACCCAGAGCGACAGAGCTGACCGCTTGACTCGTACTAGAGTCGGAAGCAGTGAATGTTGATGTGACCACACTCCCGTTGGGTAAAGTTACGCAGCTGGTCACTCTGCTCGCTGCAAAGGTAGTTGTGGGAACAGTAACGACCACGACGCCTCCATTGGGCAGGATAGCAGAGCTAAGAACAGGACTGGCTCCCGGCAGGCTGCCCGAGGCTGTCGAGACGAAGACACTTCCATTGGGCAAGGTAACGGAGCTGGTAGCTTCGCTCGCCGGAGCGATAGCTGCAGGAATCGTGACAACGAGTACGGCTCCGTTAGGTAAGGTAGCGGAGCTCAAAGAAGGGCTGTTCGCGGGCAAGCTGCCTGACGCTGTCGACACGATCACGCTCCCATTAGGCAGTGTAGTAGTACTGGTGAATGGGCTTGATTCGACCGGACTGCTGGCTGGCAGTGTTGTAGTGATCACACTGCCGTTGGGAAGGGTTATTTCGCTTGCAACGGCACTTGGCCCAGGCGTCTTATCACGGTAGCCGGATGTAACAATAGCATTTCCGTTGGGCATCATAGTGGTGCCGCTGAGCTGGCTTGACTCGATCTTGCTACCGCCTGGGAGCCCTGCAACCGACATGCTACCATTTGGAAGGGTAGTGGTACTGACAGACTGGCTTGTTTGGATGGTGTCACCGCTTTGCGATATCGTTGTGACGATGATACTCCCATTGGGCAACGTATTCGTGCTGCCAGACTCGCTGGATTTGTCTTTTCCACCACTACTTGAGACAGTAGAGACCACAATGTTTCCGTTGGACAGCGTGGAAGTGCTAACGGTTGGGGTCGAGTGGATGTTGCCCAAGGATGGCGAGAACGTTAGAACGACAATGCTACCGTTAGGCAATGTAGAGGTCTTGATTAATGGAGTTGGAGTGACGGCACTGACGCCGGACGACGTGGGGACCACAACAACAACGACACCGCCGTTGGGAAGAGTAGTGGTAGTGCTCATCTCCGACTTGGAGCCACTTGCGGACTGCATGGGGACCACTAGACTTCCGTTCGGCAATGTGACAGTGTTGCTAATTTGGCCTGTTTTCGTCGCACTTGGTACCGTAATAGTCATTGTGCCGCCACTGGGTAAGGTAGCAGGGCTAGCGATCTGGCTTTGCTCCGCTTTGCTGCCACTTGAGGTCTGCGGGGAGATGACACCACTGCCACTCGAGGAATTAGCTACAGCGACACTTCCATTTGGTAGGCTAGTGCTGCTGACGGGCATGGTGTCCCCCGTCTGACTGCCACTTGCGGTCAGCGTGTACATGCTTACAGTTCCATTCGAACTGATAGTCGAGATCACTAGCCCACCAAACATAGAGCTGGAGCTGGTGGCTGAGCTGACCAGTCCTGTCATCGTGGCAGCATTTCCTGGAAAGGTGGACATGTGTTCGAAGTTGGAGGATCCAACACTGGTATCTTTCAATGGGATGATGCTTGACATAATGGATACAGGAACCACCATAATTGACGTGCTAGAAGATGTGACGATGGACCCCGCGGAATTTGTTGTAGTGAAAGGAACAGTGGTGGTAGATTCGGAACATGGGCAGGATATGACCACGGTCATTGTCATGGTAGTACTTGAGCCTTGAGCGTTCGTTGTGGTCAGAACGCTGACGACCGTCGAAGGTGATGGAGGCAAGGAGGTTGAGCCACTTGAAGGTCCTGTGACAACAGTCAAGGTGGAGCAGGGTACAGTCTCAATTGTCGTGGCGATAAAGGTGGAGCCCTGTGCGTTTGTTGTGGTGTACAGACTGGTCGTCGTGGTGTAGGATGTCGAAAGACTTGGGGATATCTTATCTGTCGTAACGGTTGTCGTGTGATCCTGGGTCAACCTAGTGGAAGGGCCGTACCCGGGAGGGACTTCTTCGATGCCCGTTATAGTAACATAGATTGACGGGGTGGTAATGTAGCCGCCACCGTAGGCACTACCCAGCATTGCAGGCGTCCATAGCGGTACTACAGTTGTAGTTTGATTGGCCGACGGTGGCTGGTTACTGGAAATATCCTTCTTGCTGGGAATCGGGGTCGAGGCAGTGATAGCTGTCATGGGTGTCGACTCGATGCTGTAGATATCCGTGTACGTGAGTGGCACTTCCGCAAATGATGATGATGAAGCCGCTGAGCCCGTAATCGTTTCTGAGGACGAAGCTTCAACAAGATATGAGGGGGCGGCCGACGGATGGCTCGACGCAACACTGGTACCCGGAGGAGCTACGCAATGCGTGCAAATAGTCGAGGTGTAGGCGCTTGTAAGCGTCGAGACCGTCGTGGTGGTATGGAAGCTAGTGCTGCCGGAAGAAGTGATGGTGCTCGTTACAGGGCAAGTCGTTACGTAGGTCGTCTCAACTTCAGTGGTCACTACAGCTTGCGTAATGCCTTGACTCGGTGCAGTAGCCGTCAAGTTCACGGTAAGGGTCTGAACAATCGAAGTGGTGACGTCCTTTGCCGGTGTGAAGGCCATGGTTTGGTCCTTATATGAGGATGTGGAAGCCGAGGACAGATCTTTGTCGGATATTGACGGCGTGGAGGTACTGGTGGAAGTGCTAGTGCTCTGATCCTTAGCTGGCAGCATAGAGGTAGAGGCATGAGAGGAGGTTGCGGTGCTGGAGCCATCCTTGCCAAAAGTCTTATCCTTGTCTGGGAAGTAAAGGACACTACTAGATGATGTTGGCTGGTCCTTCCCAGGAGTGGTGCTGGCGCTGGGAGACGTAGAGGCAGATGGGGTCGATACTAGGCTAATGTCCTTGTTGTTTTCACCTGTAAGAATACACTGTCAGCGATTCCCGAGCACAGAAGTGGAGAAGTTTGGGTCGTCTCTGTGCGTGTTGGCTGGTTGGACTAATAGCAACTACGATGCCTGGAATGACCACCAAAAGCCAGCAATTTGAAATTGTAAAGGGAAAGGTTGAAGGAGGCGTGTCAACAAAACAACAGTGGAAGAGTAGAAAGGAGGATAAGAAGAGTGCTTACCATCGCCGGTTCTCCGCCACAGGAAATCATCTAGTGGCTCGTTAGCAACGCTGGGAGAAGCCTGCTAGGCTGTACAGATCCCTGCTACGTACTTCTTGGTCCTGCTACTACCAGGGAGACTGGAGCAGTCAAAGCTGCAACGAGCAAGACCTTGGCGGGATGCATCTTGGACGCAAGAATGCAAGTGACAGAAGGCCAGCTACCTCAGCAACGAACGGAGTACAGTAGTGTGTAGGGTATGTATTACGATTACGATGCAAGAAGCCTCGACAAACGAGTGACTATGGAGTGGGATGGGTCGAGGAGCAGAGGGAGAGAAGATGGAGGAGAGAAGGAGATGTTGGACAACAGGAAAGGAAAGACTAGAGTACTGATGCTGACGGCATCGTGGTTGCCCTTAATGGCTTGGCAGGCGCACATGGCAGGCTTCCCAATTCGGCAGTATCGACTTAGTACCAGTGCAGCTAATGAGACGGAGCAAGCGAACAAGCTTCAAAGTCTACTTTATCATGTTTGCCTTTATTGAAGGAAGGAGGTCATCAAATGAATCTACAATTTAGGAAACAATGGTTCCACACTACCTCCCTACTTTACGTATGCACGTGAACACGCAGTATGTAGGGAAGGGGTCGATGCAATAGGATACCAGATACAGACCATCTTGGTCTAAGAAATCAGGAGACGCATATACCTACCTACTGTGCTTCACAACCTTCCTCTAAAGCGATGACTAGGCCATCAACGTAAATTCTTCCTGCCACATCTCACCGGCAGAGCGGCTGTTAGCGTCTTCCGGCGCGTGTGGGTGCAGTTCGGGTAGTGACACTCGACTAGCGCGAAATGGTGAACATATTTACTCACATCACCTCCCACTCCCACTTCTTCCTCTTCAACCACCCACAGTATTTTACTCGAACAGCATCTTAGACCAACGTCTGCCTTCTCAACTCTGACCAGACATTGATCCTCTTGCTACCGCTATTAGCACTATCGAGTATCTTTCCCATACTATTCCAAACATCAACATCCGACACCGTCAAGATGCGTGGCTTCACCCTTACCGTTCTGGCTGTGGTGACCTCCGCTGGTCTTTCGACCGCGTCTCTAGCTGGTAGGTCACTTCTCCACGTACTGCATGCTGGCGACCCAGAATCATGTCTCACATGGCTGGGGATGTTGTTGTTGGTCACGCAGCTTTGGTGCACTGTGCCACCCACTTGTTGATCGTGCGACCAACCTCGGCCTACTGCTGTGTCGAGCTGAGCCTGGTACCTGAGTTAACAGCTTCGCAACAGGCATTCATGATGTCGCTCGTCGCTTCAATGGTATTGTGGCACGTAGCGACGTGGGTAGCCAGGGTAAACACACATCTCCCCATGCTTCATTGTCAACAGATCACTGAAATTGCTCCCAGGAAAAGACACAATGACTGTCACCGTCACGTCCTACCCCACAACCTGCTCTGCCACCACCGTCCAGCCGGCTACCTCTCCTGAAACTTCCGAGTCCGGCAGCACTCCCGTCGTCATCGTTCCTGGCACTCAGTCCATGACTGCAACCTACAATGTGCCAGTCGGCGGAGGTCAGCATGGTACAACCTCACAATTGCAGATCGCTTACTAACTACTTGACCAGCTACAATTACCCCAGGTGCATCGGTTTTGAGGTGAGTTATATTCTTCAGTCATCGCCCCGTATGAGCGTAGCACAAGCTCCGATAACCCATTGACTCCAAAACGCATTGCTGACTCCCCCAATAGCTCCATGCAGCCCACTGCGCAAGCTTCTTCCGGTGCTGCTGTTCCAATTCCAGCCTCCGCAAACGCCACCTCTGGAGCCCAAGCCCCCGGACCGATGGCCTCTTACAGCATTCTTCCACTCACACCCATCGTCACTCCCACCACTGCCGCCGCCCAGTCGTCGACAATGACCGAGACCAAGTCCGCATCCACCACCGAGACGACTACTAGCGAGACCTCCACGACATCGCCAAACTCTTCCAGCACCAATGCTCCAATGAGCAGCAATGACGCCACCAAGAGCTTCAACGGTATGACGATTGTGATGATGGGTGCTCTCGCTGGTGGTGTGGCTCTCCTGCTCTAGATCTCTGGACCGTGGGCCACAATATTGTGAACGGGTATGCTAGGCTGCATCTGTGGTTTGTCATGCAAGACACTAATAGAGTGATCTGGTCTTGCATGATTCAACGAGTATGTGGTTTCCATGTATCAGCGAGCAAGCGAGCGGTCTATGTTCCCTTTCGACTCTGAGTTTCGGATGGTAGCCCTCATATGTTCTCATGTGATGGGTCGTCTGTCTGTAGCGTCTCTTAGCCAATAGTCGACTGGAATCAAGACCACTTTCACAATAACCAGTTTTGCATTGTCGTGGCGATGTTGTGCCCCTAGTAAGATGTTCAAGTGATTGAGATGCTATCCCACCCAGTAACAATGACAGCTGTGTCATTCCTCTTGGCACGCCTTGAAAAACGTATTTACGGCTTGGCGATGGGCTTAATGACCAATAAGAACCCCTAGCAGAAATGGCAAACCGTCAAAGCATTGGCCTCGCTTGATAAAAACGAACGACTGGACAGCCAGAGACGATATTGTTTCAGTATGCATTGAAAACTCGATGAGAAATGCCCCCACCGGATGGCATACTTACTTCATCGCTTGCCCTTTACTTATAGATAGCCCTCCATGCGCCCATACCCATGCTTATGCTCATACCTATGCCTATGTTTATGCCGCTAAACCCAGCCCAGTCCCCACAGATTTACAAAATGTACCTTACTTCTTCACCAGTAAACACTCACCTCCACCTCCTCCTTCCCTCCCCCTCCCTCCCCTCCCCTCCTAAACATCATATATACAACCCCCCCCTTACGCACACCTCACGTATCATCAGCATGCACAGCAACCGGACATCCCTCCCCCACGACCGTCTGCGCATTGAGGAGAGCTGCGCGGTCGATCTTTGGGGCGGTGCTGCGCTCGGTGGAGGAGGAGGAGGGGTAAGAGGGGAGGGTTGGGGATGAAGGTGGGAAGGGGTGGTTGTAGGAGAGGAGGCAGGGGAGGTGGAAGGTGTGGGTGCAGGGGAAGGAGAGGAGGGGGTTGGGTTCTGTGGGGAGGGGGGCGTTAGCTTGGGGGCTTGGGGCGGGGAGAATGGGGAGAGGAAGGAGTGGCGTCTGGTGAGGTGCAATAAAGAAGGGGAAGGACGTACCGTCTTGATGAAAAGCCTTTCCGCACCCGGCGCAGTGCCCGGGTTTTATCTTCGTGGGGTGATGCTGTGCTTCTTTCTTGTGCTGCTCACCAGCTCCCACTGTGTCACCGTTGACGTGCTCCGCGCCTCGACTCTTCGGCTGGGCATGGCCAGCGGTGACGTCGAATCGTATGCCTCTTCGCGTTCCCCTCCCTCGCTCTGCCATGGCGGCAGCTACCTCACCACGGAGAACCCTGGCTACGCCTTCACTGATCGAGTACTGGATCTCATACCCCCTCATCATCTTCTGCAACCCCTGTCTCAGGCCCTTGATCTCCAGTCCTTCTGGTATCCGTCGAACAAGCTTTATTGGATCGATCGCTGTGCCCACTTCCTCCAGTAGGCCGCGGATAAAGGAGGGTTTGTTCATACTGTAGTCGAGCAGATCGTCCCAGAGACTGGCATCGTTTTGTTCCTTGGCGAAGGCGATGGCTTGGGAGACGTCGCCCAGTTGATCGATGATCAGGCGGAGTGCTTGCGTGATGCGTCCTTCTTTGGAGACGAGGTACACGAGTTCGGGGATGTAGTTCCGCTGCTCGCAGATCTGAGATGCCACACCGAGGTTGTACGTTTGGGAGGTGCGGAGGAAGGACATCAGTAGTGGGCGGTCGTATTCAGCGAATAAGGAGACAGCGAGATCGGCGTGGTCGGAGACTAGCGCTTTGCCTTCTGCGGCAGCAAGGCGCTCGGAGGAGGGTGCGGTGCTGGGGGAGAGGGTAGTGGCACCATTCCAGAGAGCGCGGAAGTAGAAGAAAAGGTAAGGGAGCATGCCGGGCTTGTGCTCGAGCTGGGTGATAACGGCGTCGGGGGGCACAATGCCGTGGTGGGCTTCCTCGACAAGGAGATGGATGGGTTCGAGGGTCGCGGCTTCAAGTTCCGATAAGGGGGCGGATTTTTGCTGGGCTTTGGTGACACGCAGCAGGATGAAGCCTGGGATATCGTCGCTGATGGCATCGACGAGGTGGTGCGTGCTAATCAGGGACATTGCAGCGTCGGCGTCTTGGAGCCGGATGTAGCAGCCTAGCGCGTGTCTGGGCCGGCCATCGGCGAGGTAGAGCTTCGCAAGGCTCTGCATTAGGACGCGCCAGTCGCGACCAGGTTGGCCGCCTTCGGTGGTATCTTCCCGGATTTCGCCGGATTTGAGGCGGGCTTGAATGGCGGAGATGATGCTGCTAGGATCGAAGAGTTCTGGGAGGAAGCGGTCAAGAAGGTCTTGCAGGCGAGGGATGTCGTGGGAGATGTAGTGGCCGAGTATCATTTCGTAGACGAGGGAGGGTAAGGGGGGTCGGATTTGGGTGGAGGGCACGTAGTCGGTGATTTCGTCGTATTTGTTGGCTTGGGCAAAGACCCATACCCAGTGCTCCCAGCTAGCAGAGGTGCCCAGGACTTGGCCGCAGACTTGGCCTGCTTTGCTCCAGTCTTCGGCGGCTACGAGCTGTTGCACCCATCGTTCGCCGATTCTGCGTTTCTCTTTCTGGGCGTGGGAGTTGAAATTGTGCGGACCAGAGGCGGTCGTGTCTGACCCATCATCTGCGAAGAAATCTTGGAGGCTTGTTTGAGCTCTGATCAAATCTTGATTAGTGCCTCGGCCTTTCGTGGGCGTGCTTGGAGCGCTGCTGAGTGAGCTCTCGGATAGTGTTCCCACGGCTTCGGGATGACGGTCAAGGAGAGTCCATGCTTCCTCATACTTGGCATGATTGTCTAACCAGGTCAGGTGGTCGGCTATGGTAGGTTTTGTTGCGAGTACACAGTCGTAGGGGCTTTGGATAAAGATCTTCATGCCATGCGTTAAGGTGGCAGGATTTGGCAAGTGCTCCTTGTTAATTGCAGATACATCTGTGCCGCTGTCAACCTCACTGGCTGTTCTGCTATCTGGACCCCTCGGGCTGTGATTGCCGGTGCTTTGTACACTGGCGCCCGAGCTGAAGAGTCTTGTTGTCTGCACCGTGGCATCCCAGATGCCTCCCCCTATCGCTCTGGCAGGGTACATGGTCGCATCCCAGGTATACACGCTGGCGTCCCAAATGCCGCCGCCAATAGCTTCCAGTGTACCTCGGGTAGTGCCCGGTTTGTTGGCCACGCGGATGGCTGGAAGTACACCCAGATGGTAATCTGTAGCAGAAAGACTCTCGTATCGACTGACATTTAGCGTGTCAGCACCGCAAACTTCTTCCTTCGTTGTGATGTCAATGATCCTCATTTCAGGCTGCAAACCGTGCCGCCGCCGGTGAACGCCGCGTTTAGGTGTCGTTTCTGGTGAAGGAGACTCTTCCTCCGAAGTGACGTATGCAAGTACAAGAAGCAAATTTGGGGTATATAGCGAAATTCCAGATATGATACAATCAGTGCGTAAACTGGATAGATGTTAGTGTTCGGACAGGAATCACAAGGCTACACGCACATCGTAATCACTTCGACTCGTCCGATCTTCCGTTCCCCAACTTCTTTTCCAACACCCGAACCGCCTCGATGAACGTCGATAATCCATATCGTTCCACCCCATCCAACAACCATCTTCTCAACGCGATTTTTTTGACCTTGTAAATTGGGAAGCCGCCGTGCAGAAGTCACGCCTGAAGCAGCTTTGTCCGTTCTGCCATTGGAACTCTCGTCATAGTCATTTTCCGACTCCAAGCCGGCTTCATCTATCCACTCTATGTGAGGCTTCCATACGGCCGCCATTTGCTCCCACCCCGGACGATGTGGAGCGTCGACATGGCTCATGCGCTTCCATGCAAAGTCGGACTCGGCAGATTCGAGATGAAGGTTTGACCGCATAATTTTGATGCCCTTCTCATTGACCCATACAACGTACTTTCCGGACAACGACCAGTTGATGGTGCTGATGGTCCCTTCGCCAGAGTGTAGTACGGTATCTTTCCCGGTGTTCGACCCCAAGCCTATCGACCCCAGCCAACCGGAAGCTTGGGCAGCAGCGCTACCAGTCGTGTTGGACGTTGAACTTGTCCCTGCTCTTCCTCCCGCTGTTAAGATGAGGCTCCCCGCCAAACCACCAGACAAATAGGACCGGTCGTTCTTATAATCTGGAGACAATGCCACGGCCTGCACAGGTCGACCGAAATCCCGCAGCAGTACATCTCGAGACTCAGTCAAGGATTGTACACATACATGCCCATCTATGGACGATGTAGCGATGTGGATGGCGTTAGATGGAGTTTGCGCGACGGGTGCTTGTTTGGGAGTCCTCGGGGAGCCATGCTGCGGAGGTTTCACACCTGTTGAGGAGCTCGCAGGGGAGCGTGGATGCTCAGAAGCGATCCTACTGACAGCATCGACTTTGGAAGCGGGTAGAGGAGGGGGAAAAGGAGAGATGGAGATCGACGATGTAGAGGCGGAGTGAGCGTGATAGAACTTCAAGGACTGCATTGAGGGTAATGATAGAACGTGCTGTTTAACATGAGTATCTAGTCCAGCTACTAGTACCGAGCGAAGAGGTACTGACAACGTTTCCATTATGGGTTCCAACGATCTGTATTACTCTCAGCTTGTTTGTTTGGTGCAACGGTCGAACCTTCAATTCGGCCAATGAAGCTTACCATCTTGTCGCCTGCGACCAGAAAAGTACTTGTAGCATCGCCATTGCGGTATATAGCAGTAAGCTTCTTCGTTATAGACGTGTATTCCAGTCGTGGTTCTTCCTCCTCCTCCTCCTCGTCATCCTCCTCTTCTTCCGGCTTTTGCACCGGAGCGCTATTGACGTCGAGTTCGCTGGCTTCGCGGTTCCCATCGTCTTCATTGCCGTTCTCTTCAACCGCCGGCGCCATTCGAACAGCGCGTTAGGGCCAGGCTCCGATGTAGATGCAGGGCGTTGTGGTGGAGAAGCGATCTGCAATGCCGGGTTCAGCCGAGGTCTTTGCAGCGCTCGCCCAAAAACTTCGTCCATTTTCTATCTCGCCTTCGTTCTCGCACGCCTCGATCAGCCCACTCAAAGCCATATTCTGGGAAGCCAGGCATCGGAGCATGCTTCTTACCGGCAATAGGATCTCGGCATCTACGGGAAGGCAATTGGCAACGAATTTCTCACGACCATACGGCTGCCAAGCCTGCAACAGGATAGTAACATCAGATTTGGTGCTTAGGCATCGCTCACTGAGTAGGAGCAACAATTCCTTTGGCAAACGCCGGCGCGAATTCTTTTCGTCAAATTCAGCTCTCCGTCAACCGCAGATTGGGGCTAAAGATGGCGAGCAACAGCAGGCAGAGGTGCAGGAGCAGAAGCGCAAGGCCAAACGAAGTCGTCATGGGAAAAACTCGCTCCGAAGCGTAGCGGTTGAAGCACAGAGGTCCAAAGCTGGTAATGAGTTGAAGAAGTCGGCCACTGCAGGCCTGGAGTCTGAGACGCAGGTGAGCACATTTATATTGGTACGGGGACAGCGCTGATTCATCCTGCGAGTGTAGACAATTACAGCGATATGCGCCGCAGAACAGTACGACATAGCACAGGTATCCCACATAATGCAAACGCGAGGCTACCAACTAGATCCTTACGGCACAGGCTTGTACCCTCAGGTTGTGCACGTTGAAGTCCCCGTCGAGACTTCACCAAGCCCAAATGCTACTCCAGCCTCTGCCACCGGCGATGTATTTGTATTTCCCTCGGGAACTGTCGTCGCGTGGGCGGTACCTGAAGAGATATTGTCCAGCCTTGTTTCTGGGGTTCTGTTACCCGCAGCCCAGAATCCCCATCCGAAAGACATAGAGGAGGAGGATCTCGAATATCTGATTGATCCATATAGGGAATCTAGTACCATAAGAGGCGATACGATCGTGCTGGGCACCAAGCCAAAATCGCAAACACTGGATGGCGGCTTACCAGCTTCCCAATCTACAGTCGACCAAGACCGGGGTCGCACAGTCGACACTGTACTTGCAAAGATTGCCTTCTCGTCCGGATTGGCTCGCTCGACAAAGCTTGCAGTGTTGGAGAGTCTCTTGAATAATTACTTCCAGTCCACCAAATCAATCCCACAAAGACTATCCCTCGGCGGCCGCCTACCATTCAGTCGCTCGTTCATGTCTAAAAAGACAGGACAGCTCTTGAGTATCCGTGCACAGCTGAATCTGTATTCTGAACTTACCGATTCCCTACCGGACCTGTTCTGGGACAGTCGTCACGAACTTGGGCTGGAGGGGTATTACGATCAAGTCGGTCGAGCACTTGATACCAACATACGCATCAAAACCCTGAACGACAAAATGGACTACGCGCAGGAAATAGCAAGCATTCTGCGACAGCAACTTAGCGAACAGCATGGTATTCGTCTGGAGTGGATCATTATACTACTCATCACAGTCGAGGTGGGCTTCAATGTCTGGGAGGAGTACAAAGACTATCAGAAGAATCATTATCGAATTGATACATAAGTAATGGTAAGGTTAGGAGTTTTAAGGGCCTCCAGTGCTGGAAGACCAGCGATTCAGTGCTCCACTCCATGTGATACTCCATTTACTCTATTTCGATTATACTACATCCAGGTAGTTTTTACCATTCCTCTCTCAAGACATCTTCATACAAAGGTGATTTGATTTGGGACCTTCAGCAGAATAGCCGTATCGTTAAAGTAAAGATAAGCGAAGCCGAGAGAGCCGAGTGGAGTTTCACTCGGGCCCCATTGAATACCCATGGAGCAGTCTGAAGCACCTATCCGATCTTCAACCGTAGATCGCAAGACCCAGAAGCTTTGCTTTGTGGCTCTTACGCGGGAACCGGTAGAGCCTTGTTTTGAAGATTTGTCTTCTTTCTCGAGGTCGTTACCTTTCTGTGTCGATCTTTGGCTAATCGAATAGCTTTAGACTCGATTACACATAGGTATAGAAGAGTCCTTCAGTGTCACGATGTACACCAGCGTTATGGACAACGTCTCGGAATTTTCTTGGTCATTCATCGTTCTCGCGCTTCTTACAACGTTTCTCTTCTACACGCTGTACGATTACCTCCGTCTCCGTCATATACCAGGGCCATTCTTCGCATCCGTCTCAAACATCCAGCGTCTTTATTGGGTATTAAGCGGACGTGCTCACGATCACCACATTGCACTACACAAAAAGTACGGTCCACTGGTGCGGATGGGTCCGAACATGGTGTCTGTTGGCGACCCAAGCGAGACAGGAAAGATATACGGTATCACAGGAAAGTACAAGAAAGTAGGCGAGAAATTCCACTGCAGCCTCGTGATGTGTTATTAACTGATGGTAGTCGGAATTCTACCCCGTGATCAGGCAATTAGCTAGAGGAAAAGCCATGCCCGGACTGTTTAACGTGCTGGACGAGGACCTCCATCGTGTTCTCAAAAAGCCAATCGCAAGTATCTACTCCATGAGTAATCTGGTGTCATTCGAACCGTATGTCGACTCAACAATGCGTGTTTTCTTCGAGGAGCTGGATCGCCGGTTCGTGCAGAGGGGGAAGGTCTGCGAATTCGATGCCTGGCTGCAGATGTTCGCCTTCGATGTCATGGGCGAGATCACGTTCTCTAAGCGGTTGGGGTTTTTGGAGTGAGGGGAGGATGTGGATGGGATTATGGCGAGTATATGGGAGCATTTTCTGTATACCGCTCCAGTGGGTAACACGGCCCTCGGAAAACAGGATTGCATAGCTCACGTGGCGATCAGGTGGGACAAATGCCTTGGCTCGATATTCTGCTAAAGAAGAACCCAATCTGGTCACGGCTGCAGCCTGCTCGAACGAATCCGATAGTAGCATTTGCGCGACAAAGAATGAGCGAGCGAAAGAATGCGGCCGAAGAGGCGAAGCTACCTTTGAACAACCGAGATTTTCTGTCTAGGTTCATTGAAGCAGCGGCTAAGGAGGAGCAGGTTCCTGAGTGGTAAGGCGCCGTCTGACCATACCACCAACAGTCCAGCATCTAAATTGCTGGGCGCCATCTGTCAAGTGGGTTGTGACGCTTCAGATCGATGATAACTGTTGTTGCAGGGCCCTCATGTCTTGGACTACATCGAACATCACTGCCGGCAGTGACACCACCGCAATAATGCTTCGGACAATTTTCTATAGTCTTCTTGAAACATCCCCACGACATGCAGCGGCTTCAGGACGAATTACAATCTGCAAAGGACCAAAGTCACCTTTCGCATCCAGTTACGTGGAAAGAGAGCAGAGATCTCCCCTTTCTTGACGCTTGCGTCAAAGAAGCCGGTCGGCTGCACCCTCCGTTCGGATTGCAATACGAGCGCATAGTACCCGACGGAGGCGCCGAGATCTGTGGTCAGTATCTGAAAGGCTTAACTATTGTAGGCATCAATCCTTGGGTGTCTCATCGCGATCGGGCAACATTCGGTGAGGACGCAGAAGCTTGGAGACCAGATCGATGGCTATGCGACGAGGCAACGCGGAGAAGAATGGAGCACGGTCTGCTGACGGTAGGTTGCTGGAGCGCTATGTCTTCCTGGTAACTCCAACTTTCTGACGTGGGATAGTTCGGCGCTGGTCATCGATCATGCATTGGGAAGAACATGTCGTATCTGGAAGTATACAAGCTGGTGCCTACAATGCTGCAGCTATACGATGTAAGTTTGCCAAGCCGGAATGCGTCCTAGATGGAGTATAACGAGGCATAGCTTGAGTTTGCCGATCCGAACGCCGAGTGGGAGGTTCAGAACTCCTGGTTTGTGGTGCAGAAAGGCTTCAACGTCCGGTTTCGCCGTAAGGTAGGATCGGCCAAAGCTTAATAGGGTAGGCATGCCGATTGGGTACAACAAGAACGGTGACCACGTCAGAACGCCTTCTGGAGGTAAAGCGTAAGTATTGTTAAAAATCATTGAACGTCCTTTGGCTAATGTAGCAAGTTCATCATTGGGCTGCATGCTACGTGAAACACGGAACTATCCCAGCCAATCTTCACAATGAGAACGTGAATCCTAGACCGCTCCTTCGCTCCTGAGACGGTGGTAGTCAGCCGCACGATCGGCGGACAGCACCAATGCATCACGGATCAGAAAGCATTCGCAGCCAACGGCATTTCAGCTGTCATCGGTACTTTCCAAGGGGAGATATCAGGACGAGATCCTGTGGGAACCGGTCGGATCATAGGATGGTCTGATGTTGGTGCCAAGCTTCCGCTTACTCCGGTCTTTTACACAGGTCCTTGTACCTGCATGAGAACAGGGATGATGAGCTGCCTTGCCGGGGCTACGGCTAAAGCCCGCATCGGCCCGAGTGCTATCACCGAGCTCTTATCGCCGCTCATCCTCCCGACGATCCTTTGCTTTTGATGCTCAGCTCGCCATCTCCCCTTATGTTGTTCATCCTTCTCACCTTTGGACCGTCTGTCCTGAACATTTCATTGCCCTTAAAAAGACCTCCATCCTTCGCACTCTGAGACTCTGGTATCTCCATGTACAGTCCCTCCCCATCAGTCTATCAGCTTTATTGATGTGTAATCCTTTGGCAGCATTCCAACGCTCTAAACCCGTCGATTCCAGTCGACCACAAGAGAAACCAGTCAAAGTGGCCTCCCCACCTAGCGAATCGCTTCGGACCATGTCTCTCGGTGCACTCGCCGGCAAGGTAGCCCTGATTACTGGTGCCTCCAAAGGTACATCTGTCTGCTACCAGTAGCTGATGCCAGATCTTGACTAACGGCATTGCAGGTATTGGTAAAGCCACTGCCCTCCGCCTAGCCCAAGATGGAGCTTCAGTCGTCATCAACTACGCTTCCGACTCCGCCTCGGCCAACGAGCTCGTCAAGCAGATCGGCAGCAACCGTGCCCTGGCCGTCCAGGCAGATGCAGGCAGCGTCAGCGGTATCGAGACCATGGTCAATGCCACCGTCAAGCACTTTGGCAAGATCGACATCCTGATCCCCAACGCCGGCATCCTGCCCATGAAAGATCTCCAGCACACCTCCGAGGACGACTTCGACCAGATCATGAAGCTCAATGTCAAAGGTCCTTATTTCCTGGTCCAGGTGCGCTCGGACCCTTTTCCTCGACATATCATAAATGAAAGCTTCGATACTGATCCCTGCCACAGAAAGCCCTCCCCCATCTCTCCCCCGGCTCCCGCGTGATCCTGATCTCCACCTCCCTCACCCAAGCCTCCACCGTCATGCCGGGCTACCTCCTGTACAACACCACCAAAGGCGCCATCGAGCAGATGGTGCGCGTCATGTCCAAAGACCTGATGCGCCAGAACATCTGCGTCAATGCCGTCGCCCCCGGCCCCACGGGCACGGATCTCTTCTTCAAAGGCAAGAATGAGCAGATGGTGAAGATGATTGCGGGGTTTAGCCCGGCGAACCGGATCGGTACTCCGGAGGAGATTGCGGATGTGGTGCATTTCCTGAGCGGGGAGGGGAGTCGGTGGGTGAGTGGGCAGACTCTGAGGGCGAACGGGGGTATGGCCTGAGGGGTTGTGCGTAGACTGCAGCATAAGGATCTCAAATCAAGTTTCCTCGTTCGGTAGCTTTTCTTAATCCAATCTTGCGCCAAACCTCTCCATCCTCCCTCCTTCCACCATCCCATATCGACTCTGTATGTCCAGACCTCACCCGCACCACCACCCCCAACCGAGCATAAGAACCCATCGCCCCCTCGCTCCTCCCAGCCTCCTTATCATTAATCCCAACCCCCCCCCACCTCTAACCATCACACATCCTCCCTCCCAGCCCTCAACCCAAATCCTCACCCCCGCCCCAAAATCCCAACCCAACCCCTCTACCCAAGCAACCCTCTCCCCCCATCCTCCCCTACCACCCCCCCAATCCTCTTATTCCATCATCACCTTCCCCATCCCTTATCTCCATCCCTCATCCCCATTCCCTCCAAAACCCCCTGCAATATCCCAACGTCGGGGGCGTGCGATGCCGTACCCACCAAGCCCATGTGAGAAGTGGCGCTGTCATGGAGGGGGGTGAGGGGTTGGAGAGTGTGAGAGTGTGTGTGGGGGAGTGGATGGGTGTGGGGGAGTGAGAGGAGGGGAGGGGAGTGGAGGCTAGGAAGGAGGAAAGCGGGGGTGAGCAAGAGTTAATAGCTACTGGTGGATAGGTACGTGAATGACTTATGGACAATGCAGTCAGGAATTGATTTCCAACAGCGTAATTACAGACGAAGCACGGGAAGGATATTATAGCCAAATGCACACCAAAACGCCCCAGCGAGGCTAGAAAGATCAGATACACCGAGCCTTGACAAACGAACCCGGCGCCAAGCTACAATGATGGGGGTAGAACTGGGGCCTCGTGAGAGCAAATGTGTCTAGCAAGATGGCCAACACCACAACGCCCACGATGGCATGTACGAGTACAGGAAAAGAAGCTGCAAATCCCGGCAAGTCAAGAATAATCACACAGGGGATGTGGGATCCCGGAAGAGGCCATCCTGGCGCCGAGCATCGTAGTAACAGTGTCCCTGGAGATGGTCTGGAGCCTAGGATCCCTGTCTGATCTCATCGGCGATCTTCTCGGCCAGCGCGTCTGTGGGTGAAGTTAGCAGTGTCTCACTACCGTGCTAGAAATGCGGGACAGCCTTACAAACCTTAGCCATCGGATGGCCCGGCGGCAGCAGAGGGAAAGCCGACGCATCCACCACCCTCAGGTTCTTGACCCCCATGACCCTAGCCTTCGAATCCACCACCGCGTTGGGATCGCTCGTCTGGCCCATTTTACACGTGGCGGCGGCATGGTAGACGGTATTCAAGCTCTGCCGGATCAGGTGCAGGATCTCATCATCCGTGCTGACCTGCGCGCCAGGGAAGTACTCCGGCCCTATCAGGATCGGTGCGAGCGCCTTGGTGGCGAAGAGCTGTCGCACGCGCTTGTAGCCCGCGATGGCGACGGCGACGTCTGCGGGGTCGGTGAGCCAGTTGGGGTTGATGAGCGGGGCGTCGGCCATGTCGGCGGAGGAGATGCTGATGTTGCCGCGGGACAGCGGAGCGACGAGCGCGATGGGGATAGAGCCGTAGTTGTAGCCGTCGTGGGGCCCGCCGGTGACGAAGTTGTTCTGGTAGCCGAAGAAGCCGCCTACATTCAGGTATTCGATCTCTGGCCAGTCCGCGGGGAAGGTAGCGAGGGATCTTTCGGTCTGGTTGGTGAAGGACTTGCGGGCCGAGCGGGGGATTTTCTCCCATGCCAGGAAGTCGCCGCCTGTGTTGGCCAGGATGCCCGTCTGGTCTCGGTTGAAGTCGGCGGCTGCTTGAGCAGCGAACGCAGGGTTGGCAAGGGATGAGCCGGTGATGACGTTGACTCGGTAAGCGGGCCCGAAGAGGATGTGGTCCCACATGTTCTGGCCTACTCCGGGTCGGTCGGCGACGACTGGGATGTTGTACTTCGACAAAGTTGCTTGAGGGCCGACGCCAGAGACCATCAGTAGTTGAGGAGATTGGAACGCTCCCGCTGATAGGATCACCTCTTTTCTGGCAGAGAGGGTGTATACTTTGCCCTCTGTATCGACCTGCACGCCCGTTGCGACTTTGTTCGAATCGAATATGATCTTCTTCGCCAGTGATTGGATGTAGACGATCAAATTCGGGTCCGCCAGAGCAGGTTGTAAGTAAGCTGTCTCCGAAGATTCGCGCGTTTGTAGGGTGTGCTCGACGGTGTTGAGCACTTAGGACGAGCCCATGAGCTTGCCGCTGGTGAACCCCTTTCGCGGTTGGATACCAATTTCCTTGAGCCCATTCTGAACCCAAGAAGAGAATGCTTGAGCATAGTTGGTGAATGTGACAGACTGAGGGCCGCCTTCACCAGGGGTTGCTGTATCATAGCTTGCGGTAGCGTTCGCCGGTCGCTTGCTCTGGTCCGGGGGTGTAAAGTCCAGGCTCTTCTGGAAATACGGCAGGAACTGGCTCCAAGAGTAACTTTGGTCGCCCACCTGATCAGCCCACATTTTGTACGAGTCTACAGTGCCTCTTTGGTAGGCCATGTAGTTGCGGGCAGAAGATCCTCCCAAGGTCTTGCTACGTGCATAATGCGAGGCCACACCCAAGGCACCCTTGCTGATGTTAGCTACCGTTGGGACACTCTATGATGCATACACTCACTGCTTGCGAAGTTGTCTGAAAGCCCCAATCAATCAAAGGATTGGTATCGTTCCTGTCTTTGCCAGCCCAAAAGATGTCATCTTGAGGGATCTGACTGATGTTGCCGTTACCCATTTCATAGAAGCCTCCGGCCTCAATTACAGCGACCGAGGCATGCTCTGCGAGTCTCGCTGCGATGGTGAGTCCAGCGTTCCCTCCTCCAACAATCACATAATCGTAGGTGAGCTCTATTCCTGGGACGCCAAAAGATGAACCTAAGAGACGGCCCTTGTAAAGCTCGGTTAATGGGAAAGGAACAGACAGGACAGACACGGATAGGGTGAGAAGCAACCCAGCGATCTGAGAAACCGGAGGCATGTCTGACGAAGTTGCAAGCTTGAAGAGCGATAGGAATGAGTTACAAAGAGCGACGAGAATGAGACGAAGGACAGAAATCCTGGAAATACAGACGCGAGACCTTACATTTATATCCTGTACAGAATGTCGAGATTACTCCATATCCCCTGACTTTGCCACAGCCATTTGGAGCTCCTTGGGCGCTGAATGTAGGCTCAGCTGCCTAATGATACGGGATGGGGCAGGCTGACCCGAAAGGAATGAAATGAGAGCATGGCCCCCAAGCACCAAGACAGCCATGACGCCCTTATCAGCTCTCAAAACCAGACAACGGTATAGACACGAGAACGCGAACGGAAACTTTACCTGTTTCAGATCCCCAAGGAAGCTTGCGGCGTCGAGGCGATGGGGCAGGACACGGCTTCCAACACATCCTGAAGGCTGCCCGTCCACAGTCGTAAAGATGATGGTGTCAAGCCAGAGTGACAATGGCAGCCTGAACGGGGCTTATCCCAATCTCCGTCCCGCTATGGTCTGACTCGAAAACGAGGGAGGAGTGAGAGTCATCAGGACCATCAAATGATCTCGACTGATCCAGCTTGAATGAGATGACTGTGTTTTGAGCCAGGACGCTCGACACTACGGCCGAGCCACAACATGCGCAGACTGTGAGTTTGGTAGGTTTGGTAGCAGGGATCTATACTGATCTTGCGATAAGCGACTCACAGAGCCTTAAAGCACGTGGGAGATCTCTGCCCTTGCAGATTGGTAGGAAGTCAATGCATTTCCGAAAGTCTGGCTCTTTATTAAGCAGCGCTAACCCATCAGCTTCGATATCCCAAGTTGAGTATAGTCCGTCGGCGATTTCGGCAGAAGGTGGAAATATTCAGGCCAATGATGCAGCGAACAATTCCGACTTTGGCTGGCCAAGGAATCTGCAGGTTTAGCGAGCGTCTTGATGCAGTTAGACCCGTGGCTATCTATCGCCCAGTCCATTGGTTGGCATGTTTCGCATCGATTGCAGATGCGCGTTGCATGTTGAGTATCTTAAGGTACCTTAGTGTTCAGGCTTGGAAGGATGAAAGGGTCAAGGACTCGACGGGAGGACGGTGTGAAGGACCCGGTTCGGCACGAGATCCCGTCTGGCCAGCCGTGCAGCCATTGATAACATGTAGATGCGACGAGCTGAATCAATCGTCGGTCGTGAGCCCCTGGTGTTGCACGCGGTTGGCTGTATGAGCTGTTTCAGGTCTGACAACTGATTGGTACATACTCTGCCGCATATTGCTTCTCGCTCGCTGCTCACGGCATCACATTGGCCCCAAGCCGTATTGCTGACTTGGTAGGGCTGCCCTGCTCTGTACGTGACTAGGCCCTAGCTGAGAGCTTAAAGTAGCAGGCGAATAAGTGCGCTGCTCCGAAGCCTTGGATTCGGAGGATGAGGGATCATGCAAGAACGCTTCGCCCTCTAGAGGCGGTGTAACCTGACCATCGTGGTTGCCTACTATGAAGGATGTATCGTACGATAAGCACTCAACACTGCTAATGCACCTCGGCATGAGCGCGGGTATCCTGAATAGCAAGCCTCAATCCTTCTCACTCGCCCTCTCTGCCCGGTATAATTACTGGCGCAAGTGACTACTGAGTGACCGACCTTGGTGAAGGAAAGCGTGATGGAATCTGCGTCTCGCATACGACGGCGGTGGACGGAGGAAGAAAACCAGATCTTGAATCAGGAGGCAGAATCACAATGTGGTCTGCCCGAGACTCATGGCCTGAGTGTCCTGACTGACACCGGTGTAAGTGAGCCTTGGAGCCCTCAAAGATTGGAACCGGATCGCAGCAAAACTGCCTGGAAGGACCAACAAACTGGAAGGACCAACAAAGACTGCAGAAAGAGATGGAGCAAGATTGGGGAGGTTATCAAGAAAGGTCCCTGGGATGGCACCGAGGATGAAAGATTACGAAGTGCAGTTGGAGTATATGGCCCGAAGTGGGTTCTGATCGATCCTCGTGCATTTTGTTGAAGTGCGTGCTGATCCGCGTTATAGCTGGACCCAGGTCGCCCTAGTCGTCCATACACGTAATGCAGACCGTAAGTGGCAGAGCCCGAGGACGAGCTGATTTAGTTTGACTTATTGGAAAGAATGTGCCAAACGATGGCAGCATTCACTAGATCCAAGCCTCGACCACAGCGAGTGGAAAGCTCAAAGTGACCAGCGACTTCTGGCTGCAGTCATAGCGTTTGATATACTGTGGAGGACCATCAGAGATAGGGATTTCCCTGGACGATCGATTACCGACATCAAGAACCGGTAGAGTGAGTCCCTGTCAAATTGGTGCTGGGCTGACCACAACGAAAACAGGCACAGCACACTCCTCAGGCGCCGTCGGACTAGCTCGAGACTTTCCGTAAACGACAGATCATCCCCCAAGCTTCCGGCTGCGACGACAGACGAAGATCAGTCTTTCACGCCAGACTCTGACCATGACGACGGAGACTCGAGCAGCCTATCTAGCACAGTGTTTTCATTTCAGGATACGTCACAAAGCACTGCTCTGGATGTTCGAAAGGGATATGAGGGCGCCACGACGTATTCGGAGTTCGACCAAGCCATGATGTTGGAAACTCTCAAGCCCTTCGATCTGGGTCTACAACAAGATCACAGTGCCCTAAATATGGACATGACAATGACCGGCAATGGTGACGCTGCCCTTCAAGGCGAATTCTTTCCATCCAATCCTGGCGTGCCTTGTGATGGGTTCGCCGTCGATCACCAATGGGACGAGGATTTCGTTGGTATGAGCTCTATCAACGCAGCTTCGACATCCATTGGCGCCAGTATACCCGGTCGAACGGGAAACGAGGAGACGGGTAGCCGTACGATGTTCACTCTATACAACGTAGAGCAGGGAACGCTCAACAACATTCTAGCGACGGCATACAAGTCCAAAACCAAGATTAAGATGGAAACGTACCATTGAGCATTGTTAGATTTGATGTCCGCATGAGCGACGACTTCTTGCTCCACTCGCAGTCTCTTGGACTCAGGAACAGAACATAGATGTGTAGAGCTCCTTTAGATTTCACATCAACATATTGATGAATAAATGAGAGATAAAGTACCCATATTGTGGCTTCGCTCAGTCCAGCAAGTTTCCCCCTGAGTGTCCCAGGGCCTTCCCCTTCTGATGCGGGTCCCTGTAAAGCGTTCACTGAATACTAAGTTAAGGTCCTAATGTCTGATGGCCTCGGCATCGCTCAGACTAGAGGATCCTCTGAACTACCTTGTAAGGAATCCCGTTAGTGTGTCAAGCTCAAGATTAGTCTTGACGTAGCGATAATTGTTCTTCGACGTATGCCAACAATCCTGCGATCGTCGCTAGACCGTCTCTACATGGAGTGTATAATGGTAGACTTTATAAAAGCATGGACCAGGTTCCAATACCCGTGGCAGCATTTCAAGCGTTTCTAAGGTAAGTACGGACATACGAGGATTAAGGTGACTACCTGGCACAGATATGTGTCCACAGTTTTCTTTGTCGAATTCAGAAGGAGGACTTCGTCGTATTAAAGTTAGTGGAGGTGGATCCAGAGGCCCGTCCTCAGCTCCGGCCTCTGTCACCTAGATAGGACCATAGCAGCGGCTCGACAGCATCTGATAGAACGAGCTGAAATAGATATCTTGAGGCAACTGTGGCAGGACCCGCAATGGCTGACGTGTGAAGTGCTTGGAATGCATCGTCTGCCTCGCCTGATCTGCCTTATCCCCGACATCATCATCGGAGTTAAGCAAAACTCGGGTCTGATATCTGCGCCGGTCAGTCATCGTCATTCCAATTGTTGGCTCATGCCCTTGCTCTTCCGAACGAGGTCACGTATACTCCACCGTCACTGCCCTATAGACATCATCAAAGAAGTTTCGACACAGTAACTCGGGAAAGAGCGTAGGTTGACTCAACAATACCTTACCAAGACACCGCCATGGATCTCCATAACCGATCTTCGACTACCCTTGCAAGGCCAAGCCATGGCTTTGACGATGGCACGACCTTCGAAGTGAACGAGATGCAGGAGAACCTCACAGCTACGCACGACGCAACCTCCAAGAAGAGAAGCTCGAGGCAGTATCCAGACGAAGAGATCGCCGCACCGTCTTCAACCCCCGGTCCGAACCCAGCAGACTTTCCAGATGGCGGCATGGAAGCATGGATGGTGATATTGGGTGGGTGGTGTTGCTTGTTTGTTAGTTTTGGATGGAACGTCGCGATTGGCGTGTTCCAAGACTACTACCAAGGCCACCAACTAAGTAGCTATTCGGCCAGCACTATCCCCTGGATCCCTTCTCTGCAAGCCTGTTCAATGTCCATTGGAGCGCCCGTGTTCGGAAAGCTGTTCGACAACTACGGTCCACACTGGCTCCTGGCTGGCGGGACGTTCTTTCACGTGTTTGGGCTCATGATGGCCTCGATATCGTCTGGATATTACTAACTTCTGCTCTCTCAAGGTCTTTGTAGCTCTTTAGGAGCCGGCGCGATCTTCTACGCGGCCAACAACTCGGGGAGTACATGGTTTTTGCGACGGAGAGCATTCGCACTTGGTGTGATGTCGTCGGGATCATCCCTAGGTGGAGTTATCTTTCCGTGAGTCTGAGCGCTACCGCTTCAGGAGGCTTCGAACTAAGTTTAGCAAGTATTATGGCATACCATCTCTTTCCGAAGGTTTGGGTATGGATGGACCACGAGAATCATCGCCTTCACAATTTTCGCACTTTTGGTCGTTGCAAATCTCACGGTCAAATCGAGAATCAAACCCAATCCGAGCCCCTTTAGGCTGTCCGACTTTGTCCAGCCACTGCTCGAGCTTCGCTTCTGTCTCACTGTAGCAGCCAACTTCTTCTTTTTCTTCGGGATATTCCTGCCGCAGAAGTTCTTGGTTGTCGAAGCCAGAGACCGTGGAATGTCGCCCAGACTGAGCGAGTATTTGATATCGATCTTGAATTCTCCAAGATGAGGAACAACATCACGGAAGTCTTCTCCAATGACCATTGAGCTGACGTGCGCGAAGCATATTCGGTCGTATCTTGCCGGGCTACCTTGGAGATAGGCTTGGTCGGTTCAACATCATGATTATGACAACCTTCTTCTCGACCATTGTTGTCCTGGCTCTCTGGATCCCTGCACAAGGCAATGTGCCAATCATTGTCTTTGCGGCCGTTTTCGGGTTCTCGTCCGGAACCTTCGTTTCAATGGTACCGTCATTGATAGCCCAAATCTCCGACATTCGTCAGATTGGGGTGAGGAACGGCACAAGTTTCCTCATCGTTGCCTTCGCTGCTCTGTGTGGGAATCCGATCGGCGGCGCACTGATTTCGCGAGATCATGGCAGGTACCTCTACCTCCAATTGTTTAGTGGTCTCACAATGGCTATCGGTGGCACGATTTATGTGGCGTCGAGGCATGTGCAGGTTCGGAGCTGGCGATGGGAAAAGCTGTGATTCGATGCGATCTCTTGACGAATGGAGTGTATGATTTCTTGTTCATAGGTGCGTAATGTACACTAGATCTAGTAGCCTCGGGCAATACTTATGGTGTTGAATATCTTTTCCGAAGACTGAAAATTAATGTTCGTGTCTAGAGCAAGGTTCACGTAGGCCGCTACTCCTTGAGCATGAAGTGGGAATATGAAGAATCCGCCGACTCTGCGCTTGGTAGATCCGGGCTACCTTTCAGAGGGTGTCGCAATATCAGCCGCGGCTTCATTCGCCTGCATCACTCTTTAACCACTGCTTCAATTGCGAACGTGTCCATCAGATAGTCATTGCCGTATAATGACGTTGTATTGTAGGATTCCCTGATGCTCCTGGCGTAGACCCAGTGCTCAGTCTGCTCGGTAACCTTGGCGCACCTCCCATTTCCATCAGACTCCGAGCCGTGGATCGGACGAGACAGTCTCAAGAAATCATGGATATTCAAGGTCAGAGCCAACTAACGATGCTGCATGGGGCTTTCGCGTACTTTACCCGGTCTTCACCCCACGGAAACGACCGTTTAGTCGTGAGAATACCAGACGATTGAGCCATGACCATACAACGCCGCAAACCTTCTAGCCAATACAGAACCAAGGCCAAGACCCTCTGCTCATGTTTATAAAAAAACTTTACAATTGCAACGGTCTCAATTCGGTCAATTGCAAAAATCGTTCGCAAGGGACTATGCATGGAACGAGAGATGGGGACCTGGCACTCATCGACGTCCCACCCAAGCTCTCGGACCCGAGTATACGCAGTGACCATGATCCAGCGACATCCTCCGCTCTCCGGCCTTCTATCTTCAAGCATCGAACATAAGGGTGTCGAAGACGTCTGCGCACCCATCACACAGTAATTAAACATCTACACAACCCCAGTGGCGATTCGGTCGATCACAATGTCGTCAGCTAGAAAGCTATTCCATCCGGCCAATATCAGTTTGCACGTCGAGGACCCGGATGAGCGGGAGATTAAGACTATTCCACAGCTCATCGAGTTCAATGCCCGGCACAACCCTGACCATATATTCTGCATACAGGCGAGAAATCAGCAGGACAGGATTCCTGTCTCCCATCTTCAGCTGAAGCAGGCTATTCTCAAATGCTCTGGCTGGCTTATTGCGAACGTCGAGAAGCTTACTTTACCGTATGCAGATACGGACGGTAATATCTGTAGAGGCCCGCCTGTAGCGCTCGCGATGAACAGCGACATAGGACTCTTGGTGCATCTGCTATCCCTTCTCAGCTTAGGCGTTCCAGTCTTGCTGCTATCTGCACGCCTCAATTCCAGTGCAATGAAACACTTGGTTCTGGAGACATCGGCTGAAGCTATAATTGGCGCGCCAAATCGTAGGACGACCATGCAAGAGGAACGTATCCCTCTGGAGCTTCAACTCCGTGTGGTATCTTTGAAGATCGTCAAGATGGCTGTTCTGACCCCAAAGCCTACTAGAGGTTATCTATGCTATCTGCCGAAAACCTAGATACCGCCTTCTATGTGCAAGAACCCTTCGAAAAATTCCTCGGCACTGAAGAGAGCGACTCGGACATAGGAATATGTCAGCCGCACCATTACATTGAGGACACCGATCGCAATGTTCTCATACTCCATTCGTCCGGGACGACTGGTATGCCCAAGCCTATATCTTCATCTCATAGATATTTGCTCGGATTCACGGCCTGTCACAGCTTCGCAGATCCGGCGCATGCACAAGGAGTAAATGTATCTACGCTCCCTCTTTACCATGTATGTATTTCTACTCCCTCAATCATGGCACTCGACGATATACTCAAGCTTGTAGGGTTACGGGCTGGTGGCTCCGTGCCTCTCCCTTGGAGTTGGCATGTCCCTAGTTCTCCCACCTCCTTCCCCTATCCCAACAGGAAGTTCTGTCGTCGATCTCCTACAGCGAGTCAACGGGAAGTCTTTGATGACCGTTCCGTCGATCTTGGAGGATATTGCAAATACGGAAGGAACAAAGGACGTTGTTCCTTTGGTGGATCTTAACTTCCTGGCGTTCGGCGGCGGCCTCTTGAAAAAGTCTGTCGGGGACAAGTTATTGGCATCCGGGGTGAAGCTACTCAATCATTACGGCCGCGACCGAGATAGGTCCAATAGCGCCAATCTTTACACCGCCCAACGACTACGATTACCATTATTTCAGGATAAGGAAGGACATGGACCTTGAGATAAGCGAACTGCCTGCATCAAGCGATGGACGTCCTCGATATAGGCTGACTGCCCTCCCTTTCGGCTGGACTACAAAGATGGTAGTGCAGGATGAGTTGATAAGCAATCCGTTGCATCCGCACTCGGACTTCAGCGCAATTGGAAGAAACGATGACATGATTGTTTTGGCAACGGGAGAAAAGGTCATTCCCCACGTTCTCGAATCAAGTCTTTCGGAGTCCAAAGACATCAAAGCCGCGGTTGCTTTTGGGGACGATCAATTTGAGCTAGGTGTTATTGTGGAGCCTCAAGACTCTGCCGTTTCCGACGATCGTCAAAGATTTGTGTCCTCGATATGGCCGCTGATTATCGACACCAACACGCGGATGGATGGACATGCACAGATATCGGCTCCAGCTGCTGTGGTCATCGTTGCGCCGGACAAACCATTACCGAGATCCGACAAGGGGTCAATCATGCGTAAAGAGGTGTATAGAATGTATGAAGAAGAAATCTCACAAGTGTATCGAGATTTGGATGATTCGGCGATGGATCAATCCATTATCAGTCTCAATATAGATAACCTGGAGCAGGAACTCAAAAATATTGTCCAGAATGGTCTGAGTTGGAAGGTCGAGCCAGGCAGCTGGGGATACCATGACGATTTGTTCGAGTTAGGGATGGACTCTCTTCAGGCTGTAAAGCTTCGTCGGCTCTTGTTGTCTTCAACGGCTATCGCACCCGCTAACCACCTCTGTCGACAACGTGATTTTGTCTATAAACATCCCACTGTCTCTCAACTTGCGAACGCTTTGCGAGGCACAACCACGGATACCTTAGGAAGTCAGATTGCGTCTTTTGTTGCGCAATACTCTCTTGTGCCACAACTGGAGAAGCCGAGTGTGGTTCTGCTCACAGGCAGTACTGGAGGCTTAGGTGCCAACGTACTTGTGCATCTCGCCACCTCTCCGGAGATCTCCAAAATCGTTTGTATACTAAGACCACGCAGCGGACTAGATCCATCAGATAGACTGATTCAAGCCCTGCGATCCCAGGGCATCAATGTTGATGCTTCCTTGCTGGCCAAGCTCGAGGTTATCCAAACTAATGCGACACTGCCACGTCTCGGACTAGATGATGCGGACTACCAACGGATCGAGACGCAAGCCACTCACATCCTTCACGCCGCTTGGCCCATGGACTTCAAGATGATTTTGCCATCTTTCAAGTGCCAATTCGAGACATTGCGAAATCTTCTCCACCTTGCATTAGATGCCAGCAGATTTTCATTCTCACGACCTCGATTGCTATTCGTATCTTCAGTTGCTAGCGTGGGTCAATACAAATCCGTCTATGGCCAGAGCACAATACCAGAAGTCGCAATAGTCGACGATAGGTGCACTAATGCATTTGGTTACGGCGAAGCGAAACTCGTTTGCGAACACATTATTGAGAACGCGCAATCGACTCATCGCTCCCAAATCGATGTCTCCCTGGTTCGTGTTGGCCAAATTACAGGTTCCACAATTACGAGCCGTTGGAACCCAGCTGAACATATTCCGGCGATGATAAAATCCAGTCAGTACATTGGAGCATTGCCGGAGATCAATGGGGTGAGCAGGATAAAGCTCCTTTTGGCCGCATCTTCACTGACTAAGTTGTAGACTCTCTCATGGCTTCCGGTCGATTGTGCTGCAGAAGCCTTATGTGATTTCTTAATCCGCAACCCGTTTATGGAATTGGTGTACCACCTAGAAAATCCTGCCCGACAACCGTGGCAACAAGTGCTTGCGAGTTTGGCGCCCATGTTGGGTATCGGCATCGGCGACACCCTGCCCTTTAGCGAATGGATAACGCGGATTGAGTCATACGGCATTGCGAAGAAAAGCGACGCTGCAAATCCGGCACACAGTCTGCTGGACTTCTTCGAAGCGGATTTTGAACGTATGGCTAGCGGAGATGTCAATTTAGATACGAAGAACAGCCTAGCGGCTTCTCCAAGTCTACGGAGCGCCAAGGCAATTTCTGAACAATTACTCGTTGCTTACGTCGACCACTGGCAAAGAGTTGGTTTTCTCAAGATGCTAAAGCTAAAATGAGCCAGTGGTAGCTCTTAGAATTTGAAATGACACCTTGAACGCCCATGATTCCTTGTCAATCTGTTCTTCTCGCCGTACTTGCTTTCGGAGTTGGGCCCGCTAGTCATACAAATGATGTTACAAAAGTGACCAAGGACGACCTACAGAATCTCTGCTGTAAGCTCCGGCTCCTACAATCGAGCGGTGAATAGGATCCTCGTTTTTACACGTTTTTGACAAGGTTACATTTATTGGGTACGTTGGCTCTGATTAGGAGGACCCGAGTAAGTTACTGCCGCATTGGAGGCCCGATGGTGTTAAAGGTGTTAATATTAGCTGCTGTTGTGTAATTTATTAATTAGTACTTCTAGGAATCACACTCGATGGTTTTTTAGTGTCCGTAGCTCAGAATTCAACTACCTTGTAATATTCAACAATTGCACAACCTGCAAAGACTACTAGAGAACATGTTAGCGCCTTCACTTGCTGTATGTGGTGCCCAAACCGGCTGGCCCACTCGGCAAGAGCTTCTCAGCTTGAAGGCATTCCTTCTCAGCGAACCTCGGCTTCGACAATTCCTTACTGCGATACGAGAGCTTCCAGGACTATGGCCTACGTTGACAGAGGCTGTGCCAGAACTCAGGAGCACACCAGGATCCGACCTACTCCGCCAGATACCTCAGTGGATAGACGATGAAGACTCTTTCGAGAGAGATTCTACCCCCCCCCAATATCCAGTTAACGCCTTTGACAGTAATTATCCAGGTTGTGCAGTATTTCCAATACCTTAGATGTCTTGGATCCACGCATACAGACGTGCTTGCTGGCCTCAAGGATGGGGGTATCCAAGGTTTCTGTACTGGGTTCCTAGCTGCCACGGCCCTTGCCTGCTCCAAGGACGAAGAGGAGATCAACGTTCTAGGAGCGGTCGCTCTGCGGTTAGCTGTATGCATTGGTGCTTGTGTGGACCTCGATAGCAGGTTTGCTAAGCCTTCCAAAACGAGAGGTTGTGTAGCGACCCGGTGGAAGACCGAGCTGGGTAGGAATGATGTCGACCAAGTTCTGCGGAGTTATCCTGATGTCAGTGCCATTGTGTCAAGTTCCAGAACACCATACTGACTGTCATGCAGGCATACGTATCAGTCATCAGCGACCAGAACAATGTCTCAATCGTTGCCGATGCATCCACCATACCCTCATTGAGCCGTGATCTCTCTTCCCGCGGTATGGCCTTAGTATCGGTCAAGATTGAGGGACGATTCCGTTTAAGAGCGCTTGATGACGCCCTCGGTATAATTAACGGGCTTTGCGCTAAGGATCGAGACCTTCAACTTCCTCCCGCTGAGCGTACAATGGTGCCTGTCAAGTCAAATGTGGATGGCCAAGTCGTCTCCCAGGGCTCGCTACATGGCCTTGCTCTTAGGTCGATGCTAACAGAGGTGGCAAATTGGCATGCAACTATCGCGGCCGCAATTCAGCCCCTCGCTAATGCCTCGGTTGCCGTCCTCGGCATGGCTGATGCTATCCCCCATGCTATTGTTCGCTCCTCAGGATCCTCAGTCACGAAAGTATCCAGCATACCGTCGACTCCCTTTGCGCCATCTCCTGTGTCGGTGACCCCACAGATTACAGATCCTTTGAACGAAAGATTTGCATTCAGGTTGATTCAAAAGTATTCTGACAACGCTGTCGCTATTGTCGGTATGGCTTGCAAATTTCCTGGCGCCGACCCGGTCAATGAGTATTGGGACAACATACGTTCTGGGACTTCTCTGGCCGAGGAGGTACCTGCCAGTCGTTTCACCATTCATGGCCATCGCAGGACCATGGACGCAAAAGCCAGATTTTGGGGGAATTTTGTTCGAGACCCTGATGCTTTTGATCATCGCTTCTTCAAGAAGTCGTCTCGTGAAGCTGTACAGACAGACCCACAGCAAAGACTCTTGTTACAGTGCGCCTATCAGGCTATTGAGTCTTCAGGATACTTTAGCGAAAACGAAGCATTGCGGCCTACGGACATAGGTTGTTATGTGGGAGCCTGCGCAAACGACTACAACGATAATATTGCATCGCATCCGCCGACGGCATTCTCTTCTTTGGGAACATTGAGGGCATTCCTGAGTGGCAAGATCAGTCATTACTTTGGCTGGACGGGCCCGTCTGTCACTTACGACACAGCTTGCTCGTCATCCTTAGTCGCAATTCATCAGGCTTGTAAAGCGATCGAACTCGGCGAGTGCTCGAGAGCGGTTGCTGGTGGTGTTAATGTTCTGACAAACCCCTATTTTTACCAGAACCTAATAGCAGGTGGATTTCTGAGCCCGACGGGGCCGACTAAAGCCTTCGACGCTAAGGCGGATGGATATTGCCGAGGCGAAGGTGTCGGTACGTAACTTCCTGAGCATTTACTGCCCGGAACATCCCTAGCAACATCCGCTACAAAGCCATGCCTCCAGCTCAATTCATTGACGTAGAAGGGAAATGCTGACTCCAAGGTTACTCAGGCTTGGTGGTCTTGAAAAAACTTTCTGCCGCAATTACTGACCAGGATCACATTCTCGGCGTTATTGCTGGGTCTGCTGTCAACCAAAACAGCAATGCAAGTGCGATTACAGTTCCCTCATCAAAGTCTCAAGTCGAGCTGTACGAAAGAGTAGCTGCGATGTCAGGTATCGAACCGAGGGATGTATCTTTCGTTGAGGCTCATGTAAGCTTGTTGAATCAGCAATTGACAAGCATCTGCTGATAGCGTATACGTAAAGGGCACCGGCACCCCTGTTGGTGACCCGTTAGAGGCGGCAAGCCTGCGAAAAGTCTTCGGCAGCACCGAAAGAGCCACTACTCTCTATCTTGGCTCCGTGAAAGGCAACATTGGCCATACTGAGGCAGCGTCCGGAGTCGCTGCTCTGATTAAGATAATACTCATGATGCAGTACAGGGAGATTCCCCGGCAGGCAAATTTCACGTCCCTGAATCCCAAGATTGACGCGTTCACGGAAAGCCGCATGGCAATTCCAACCATAACCAGGCACTGGGATTCAGACTTCTACGCAGCCTGTGTCAACAATTACGGGGCTGCAGGAAGTAATGCTGCCGCCTTGGTATGTGAACCGCCAACAGTACTGCCTCAAAAGTGCAAGGCAATGAGTAGATATCCTTTAATCATCGCGGCTCACTCAAGGGAGAGCCTTGAAGCTTACCGCAGCGAGATCTTAGAAAAGTGTCCTTCGGTCCCCCTGAATGACCTGGCATACAACCTTGCTGTCAAACAGAACCGCTCGTTCCCGAACCTTTTAGCTACGTCGGTTTCAGATGGCACCGATTGGCGGCAACAGCTTGCAGCCTGCGAAATAATCGAAGTCCCGAAATTAACGAAACCACTCGTTCTTGTATTTGGAGGTCAAGAGTCTACGACGGTCAATTTATCGAATGATCTTTACTCCGCCTCGGCTTTGTTCCGCTCTCATCTAGACCATTGCGATCGAATTCTCCGCTCTAGTGGTTTCGCAGGACTCTTTCCAAAGATATTCGATGCAGAGCCTGAGCAAGATGTTGTGAAACTGCATAGCATGCTCTTCTCCTTGCAATACTCCATCGCAAAGTCCTGGTTGGACTCTGGTGCTCGTGTTGATGCGATCGTCGGTCATAGCTTCGGGCAGCTCACCGCTTGGTGTGTTGCTGGCTGCCTGACTCCCGAGGAGGGTATGAAGCTGGTTGTGGGGAGAGCCATGCTTATGCAGAAGCATTGGGGCTCAGAACCTGGCAGCATGATTGCTCTGGAAGTCGAGCCCGAAGTTGCAAAGCAGATTGCAGCAGACTGCGGTGCGGAAGTTGCTTGTTACAACGGCCCTACCAGTCAGGTCCTTGTCGGCTCGAAAGTCTCTGTCGAGAAGATCAACGCGGTCGCAGTAGCAGGCTCATTAAAACACAAATGCTTGAACGTTACCAATGGCTTTCACTCCAAGTTCACTGAGCCGCTCTTACCTGGTCTGCGGCATCTTGCTGAACAACTGCATTTTCAAGAGCCACAAATCGCTCTGGAGACCTGCTCGCAGAAGGAAAGTTGGGTGAAACCAGCTCCATATCAAGCCGCGGAACATACCAGGATGCCGGTATACTTCCACGATGCTATCCAGAGGATCTCCGAGCGTCTCGGGCCTTGTACTTGGCTTGAAGCAAGCTCAGCGACCTCAGCCATTCCTATGGTCCGTCGGGCGCTTGGTCCAGCTTTGAGTCACGATCACGATTTCTTGCCCTTACAGCTTAACGCTCCAGACACTGTAGGCTTGCTGGCTGATGCTACAACAAATCTTTGGAGGATTGGACATAAAGTACAGTTTTGGCCGTTCCATCGATCTCAGATGGATGCTTACTCTTACATCAACCTACCTCCGTATCAATTTGAGAAGACAAGGCATTGGCTAGATTATGTTGACCATGTCTCCAAGACTTCGTCTCAAGAAGCCATCAAGCTAGAACCAGAGGGGCCACTGCTTTCACTGATTTCGCAAAATGGCCGCGAAGGCAGGTTTTCCATCAACCCCAAAAGCAATCAATACAAGTTGTTCGTACAAGGACACGCTGTGCTTGGCGCTCCGCTGTGCCAGCACCTCTTTATGTTGAGCTTGCCGCCCAGGCAGCGATCAAGCTTCATGAGGCTCCCGATACGGTTCCTTGCGTCGCGAAAATGGACATTCAAGCCCCACTTGGTTTCGATATTGAGAGGACCATAATTCTCCGGCTAGCTAGAGTCAGTAATGACCTATCTAGGAGTTCATTTGTTGTTGAGAGCCAGGGCTTTGGGGACAAGGCGGATGTTTTTGTAGTGCATGCTACGGGGAGAGTCATCCTTCGAGAACCACTCGATCCGGAGACACTCAGTCAATTTTCGCGCTTTCAACGACTGACTGGTCATACCAAATATGACGGAATCTCTCTGGATCCGGAAGCAGAGCAACTCAGGGGCTCAATGGTATACAAAGTCTTTTCCAAGGTTGTTCAGTATGGTGGTCATTACAAAGGCGTCAGAAGCATCACAGCTAAAGAGCACGAAGTTACTGCACAGATCAAGATGCCGAGCCTGGAGGCCAGTTCGGACAAGACCGTTTGCCACCCGACATTGACAATGCAATTCAAGTTGCGGGCTTGCATGTAAATTGCTTCAACCTCTGTCTCGATAATGAAATTTATGTCTCGACGAAAGTCGACCTTGTGCAGCCAAGTCAGGAATTTCTCAAAACGAACCACGATAATCGGGAGTATAGCGTCATTTCTAGTTTCTCCAGAATGAGCGATAGAGAAGTCGTCAACGACATTTTTGTCTTCGACGGTGTCACGAAAGACCTGGTCTTGATGGTGCTGGGCGCTCGTTTCAACAAGGTACTCATCACATCGTTGACCAAGGTCCTCAATCGAGCAAATCGTTCTCACGAACCCTCAGTCGCTCCTACCAGTAGATTACCAATTTCACCAAAGCCCAACCGCCCAGACGCACCGCTCGAAGAAGCGCAAAAGATGTCGAGTCAAGCACGTGATTCATACCCAATGGTCCAAGAACTCCTTAGCAAGGCCGCCGACATACCAAAAGCGACAGTCAAACGCGATTCTACGCCTGGCGAATTGGGTATCGATTCGTTGATGGTGACTGAAGTACTGAGCGACATACAGCAAGTTTTGGCATCGACATACCTTCCGAAGACTTCATGACCTTGTCTGACGTCCAGGCTCTCTGCGACTACCTGAGCAGCAGGGATAGTGGCTTGAGTATCGGGAGCACAGAGCCAAGGTCCCACTCAAGTGGCAGTCCAACACTAAGCGGTGCGGATACTCCCGCAACGAATCTCAGCGAAGACGATCTGCCGGACGATAGTCTTGTCTCGCAACTAGCGAAAATCGTTGCAGAACATCTGGAGACCACCACAGTCATGGCTCATGATACCCCCTTGGCTGATCAAGGCATGGACTCCCTGATTGGGGTTGAGTTACTCAATGATATCGAGAAGATCTTCGGCGCACGAGTTCAGATGGATCAAATGACTATGGAGTCTACTTTCGGCGATCTTTGCGATTTGGCACTACCGAAGAGATCCACATCGAATACTCCTCCACTGCCGAAGGCTCCAGAGAAGCCTCAGAAGACCGTTTCCCATAAGCTGGACCTCGTCGAAATTAGGTCACCAACTGCCAAGCTGACAAACACGCAAAACGCGTTTGAGGCCATTCGATACGACTATGAAGACTATGCCACCGAGACACGCTTCTCGACCTTCTGGTCGCAGTGTTATCCAGCCCAGGCGAAGCTCGTCTTAGCCTACGTTGTTGAAGCTTTCACAACCTTGGGCTGCTCTCTTGCGGCTTTAGGCCCAGAGGAGACGCTTCCTACCTTCCAGTACCAAGACAAACACAAGCTTCTTGCCGCTCAATTGCACGATATCCTGGTGGACGCCTCCCTGGTGGCGCGATCAGACGGCGTCTTCGTTCGAACGACTGAAATGATCGACGAGACGTCGTCTGGCGAGCTCCTTCAGCATATCCTGAAGAAATTTCCACAGCATGCTTCGGAGCACAAGCTTCTACACATCACTGGAAGTCGGCTAGCTGACTGTCTAACGGGTAAAGCTGACCCCCTACAGCTATTATTCCGCAGCAAGGAAAACAGAGAGCTCCTGGAAGATGTCTATACCAATGGTCCAATGTACGCCGCGATCACAAAACTTCTGGGAAGCTTTTTCGAAAAGGCTTTTACTAATGTCGATGGCAAAGTCAACATCTTAGAGCTGGGAGGAGGCACAGGCGGCACAACGAAGTATATCTTGAACCATCTCACTCGTCTTAACCTAGATTTCACGTACACATTCACAGATCTGTCCGGCTCCCTTGTTGCAGCAGCGAAGAAAAAGTTCGCGAAGTATCAGAATGTAGAGTACAAGGTCATTGACATCGAGAAATCACCTGCTACAGACTTAGTCGGCAAATATCATACGATCATCTCCACTAACTGCATTCACGCAACCTCGGATCTCGAGAAATCGTCGACCAATATTCTTACTATGCTCCGACCAGATGGTTTTCTCTCCTTAGTCGAGTTCACCAGAAACATGTACTGGTTTGACCTCGTCTTTGGCCTCCTGGACGGTTGGTGGTTCTTCACCGATGGCCGCAAACACGTGCTTGCGGACGAAGCCTTCTGGGAAAGCAGCATGAAACGGGCTGGCTTCAAGCATGTTACTTGGACCTGTGGTGACATCCCCGAAGCCAACACCCTTCGCATCATCACCGGGTTCCCGGAGGCCAACAAACTCGAAGCCCAGAAATCGAAGATCGACATCGAGACTGTCACATACAAGCAGATCAACGGGATCTCTCTGGATGCGGATATCTAATATCCACCCGTCGCTGAGGTACCAAAGCGAAAGTCATGGCCAGTCGGTAGGAGATTCACTGTCCATGCTCTCATAAAGTACTGACCTGCCCCCCAGCTCTCATGATCCACGGCGGCGGCCACATTATGCTCTCCCGCAAAGATATTCGAGCCAAGCAAACCCAGCTCCTCCTGGAAAACGGCCTTTTACCCGTCAGCATCGACTACAGGCTCTGCCCAGAAGTCGACATCATCAACGGCCCAATGACGGACGTCCGCTCGGCGCTAGACTGGGCCCGCAGCACCTTACCAACGCTAGATCTCAAGTACCCCGGGCTGGCCATCAACGGGGAGAAAGTCATCGTGGTTGGGTGGTCCACTGGGGGCACACTGGCAATGTCATTGGCGTGGACTTCCATACAAAGAGGCATCAAGCCGCCAGACGCCATCCTAGCATTCTACTGCCCAACGGACTATCACGCAGATTGTACCGTACCCCCTCGCCACCCGCTACCTCAGCAAGATTGACTAACGACTCCATCCTTAGGCTGGAAAGAACCTGCATTTGTTTGATTTGTATCGGGATCGGGATGGGAGTGGGTGGGAGAGTGTGCGGAGGGGGTTTGAGTGGGTTTCTGGGGTGGTTGGGTAGGTTGGTTTTGGGTTGGGTAGGATGGCCTGGGTTGGATAGGATGGGTCTTTCATCTGACGATGCTGATGGTTCTGTTTTAGTGGTGCTGGGGTGGGGCCGTGAATCTAGATCTCGAAATAGAGCCATAGAAGTTCTGCAACGGCCTCGTAGAACGATATTTAGAGATTTCCAATTTGAGATATCCGTATGTGCCGTGTCGTATCCTTTGCGACCCATCATCCAGAGTATTGAGATTTGCAAGTACGAAATCGGAACAACCCCATCAGTACTGCCATCTTAGCAAAAGCTCCTTCTGACTGTCTTCACATTTGCCTCCCTTCCTAGAAAGTACAAGCACACGCGCATAAAGAGAGCCTACGCCGAGCATATCAATGCCAACGATATCTTGTATCATCTTCTTCTTCTCCACTCGGAGCACAGCTCTTCAAACTCAGCCTCAGCTCTTTGACAGGACATTTAACAGTAGGGATTATTCCATACTGAGGCTATACCCTTTTCGCTAGAACTGTACTCAGGACTCATTCGGGGAATTCGTTGGAGCTGCAAGAGTGCTCGATTGCTGAGATGATTTTATGGAGATACTTATGGTGCATGAAGCGGTCATCGATGGTCGGATACTCGGATACTATTCAAATAGCAAACGCAGATCCAGAAAGTCGGAAAATTTCTCGTATTGAGGTGAATTTATGTTAAGTAAAAAATGGAACTTCTGGTACACACCACCACGTATGATTTACCGGGGATGCATGTCTTGCTCCGAGCGTGTATTGTTGGACACGGAGTCAAGGCCTTGAATGGTACACACAGCGAATATCTTCTGGTTACTCAATCGCAGACTGATAGTATTTGTGCATCCCGCCATGCTCGCGATCCCTGATGACTGACCTCACAGGACTTGCCGTCCGCCAATCCGTCCATGAAGAAAGCCACAAGCCTTCAAAATATAAAGCTATCGTTTACCCATCATACAATGCATCCGGGTATTTATCACGCACCTTCACTGCCAAACTCCGCCGTCCATTCCGCACTTCGTTTGATATCCTCCTGACTCACCGTTGGCCGCGCTCCTTTGACGGCCTTCACAAAGTCTTTTAGGACTAGTGGTGGCTCGAGAAGCTTCTCTGAATCAACTTCCGTCCAGGACATTTCGATTGCACCCTTATCGCCAGGTGAACATGGCGTTAGCTTTTCTACGCCGTCTACTATGACCTGGAGATGATGTCAGCAGAAGCCCATATAAGTAAAGAAGGCGGACGATGCTTGCATTTTTGTAATGAGTAGCTGTTTGGATCTTCCTTACAGGCTGCATCAATGCGTCTTGGACCGCGATAGCGATATCGCTCCCCGAGTAGCCTTCGCTCATCTGTCCCAGGGTCTTGAAATCCGCGGGCTTGAGGTCGCAAGGCGTTGAGCCAACGGACATCTCGAACATTCGCATCCTGCCAGGTAGGTCGGGTAGACTGATGTGGACCCTTCGTTGAAATCGTCTGCGGATCGCCGCGTCTAGTTGCCAGGGGATGTTGGTCGCTCCTAATATCAGAACGCCCTTTGAGTCTCGGCCCACACCGTCCATTTGGACTAACAGTTCTGTCTTTATTCGCCGCGACGCTTCTGATTCGCCTTCGCCTCTCGGGCCACAGAGCGCATCGACTTCGTCGATAAATATGATTGATGGTTTGTTTTCTCGAGCCATATTGAAGAGTTGTTTGACCAACCTGCGGGCTTCGTCAGCGGTCGTTACAGATTGTCTCACAGAGACGCTGACCTCTCGCTCTCGCCCATCCATTTTGACACCAGGTCACTACTGCTCACGCTGAAGAAGGTGCTGTTGGCCTCGGTAGCTACGGCCTTCGCTAAATACGACTTCCCTGTCCCGGGCGGACCGTAGAGCAGGATTCCCTTCCACGGCTGCCTCTTGCCTACAAACAGATGAGGGAATTTGATCGGTAATATGACCGCCTCCTTCAGTGCTTCTTTTGCGGCCTCTAGACCCGCCACATCCTCCCATTTGACATTTGGTTTATCCGTCAATATTGCCCCTTGTAGCGCCCCCCTCAACTTCTTCGCCTCGGGGTCTTGGCCGTCCTCATCCTCGTCGTTCCCTTTGCCGGAACCTCCGCTGACCTTCCCATTACTTCCTACCGCTGCCGGCCTCTTTTTGCTGCCTGTGTCGCCCTCGGCCAGATGCGTTTTCAGCTTCTCCGCTCTGTTCATGTACTCTGCCACCTTTTCCCGGATCATGTCCTTGCTCTTCGCGTTCTTTTCCCATTTCAGCGCCAGCATGAAGAGTTCGAGAGATTGGTAATACAGCTGGTATGCCTTCTCGTAGTCGCCCGCTGTGTCGTTGTCGATAGCCTTCTTCACGACATCTATCGCCCGACCGAGGAAGTCGGTGTTGGACATCTTATATGTGCGCAAATGCAGGTGGAGAGGGTGAAGAGGAGCAAGCGCGTGCTTCCAGTGAATCTTAGATTCTCCCGAGATCTAGGCAAAAATCCAGAATCTAGTTCATATGACAATAGGCTGTGGAGGTGTGGAGGCTTCGGAGGTGCTGAGTAAAGACGTTATGCTCCGATCTGGACCTAAATGCTCGAATTGGCGCTTCTATCTGGAATCAAAGGTACAGGTGTATAGGGTGAGTGGTCAGTCTTGGGGTATGTTTTTTCTCGTGCTCCTGAGACAGTTGCCAGATTGGAAAATATCTAAGAAGCAGCTGTCTAAGATTTGGCTAGTATCAGATGCCATGTGACGTTTGGAAACAACTCCAGCGCTGAACCGCCAAGCCGACAAGGCCGAGGTTCTACCGGAGACAAGACTTGAGTACAAGTACAATTACCCATATCCAACATTTCGCCGTCCCACCAAGGGAGGCTGATCCCTAACCGCTCCTCGAACTCAACATCTTGCGTCCTTCTTCTCATCCTCTCATACGGAGTCTAGGCCGCGTCCCGCCCACCCAATCACCATAATAGGTCGGCCTAAATCGCACAGCCCTTCAATGGTTAAAGAAAAGACGCGCGAGGACCGTCAACGAGTGGGCAAGGCTTGTCAGAGATGCAGGCTCGTGTAGTGTTATATCGCAAGGCCACGTTGGTCATCGGGGATAATATATCCATGGAAAATGTATATCTGACGCACCGGCTGTCGGCATAACGACTCCCCGTGCAAGAACTAGGATTATTCAGCTTTGATTACTCTTCTCATTTTCAACACAACCATAGAAAAGGAGATGTTTTTCTCGTTCTTCTTGCAGTATTATCGCCTTTGTGTCTTCTCCTACTTTGTCTATTTGCGTCAGCACACAATCCAATCAAAGACGTTTCAGACGCCCATAAACGCTGTCATCGTTTACAACGATGAAATCTGCCCTGATCACCGGATGCAGCAAAGGATGAATCGGCGATGCACTTGCCCAGGAGTTTCACAAAAATGGTGTTCGCGTTTTTGCAACTGCCAGGAACATGGTAAAAGTTGAACATCTCAAGGTTTTGGGCATTGAGGTATTGCAACTCGATGTGCTGTCTCCAGAATCGATACAAATGGCCGCAGCGGAAGTCCTAAAAGCTACAGGGGGAGAGTTAGACTTTTTAGTCAACAATGCAGGAGGGGGTGAGCCTTGTCTATATTATTGACACTCGGGTAGAGCTTGCTGGATCGATACTAACTGATGTTTAGGACATACGATTCCACTCCTCGATACTGATTTGAAGACTGCACGAGAAGTCTATGATTTGAACGTCTTCTCTGTCCTGGCAATCACCCAGGCTTTGGCTCCCAGTCTGATCGCTGCCAAGGGCAAGGTGATCAATGTTGGATCGATTGTCGGTAGAATGGCTCAAGCATACACTGGTTTGTCTTGCTTGATCTGTTGCACAGGATTTATTTTGACGAGGTTTGTAGGTATCTACAACACAAGCAAGGCTGCACTGAACTAGCTGAGCGAAACACTCCGACTTGAACTAGCTCCCTTCGATGTTCAGGTCATTACTGTGTGTCATGTGTGAATGAATATATTGGAGAATAACAGATTGACTTTCCTCGTTCAGGTCGTCACCGGCGTGGTCAAAACTCATTTCTTTGCATCACAAGGATTGATTGAGCTCCCAAAAGGTTACCCATCGAACACATTTATTCAACTACCAATGTTATTGGACTGATATCCCAGCTAGATTCACTATATCTTCCTGTCCAGGAGGACATCAATAAAGCAGCGATTGGGGAAGAAGTGGCTAAAAAGTCTATGGAACCCTCGGTCTTCGCTGCCGGGGTTGTGTCGAACGCCATGAAAACCAAGTCCGAGCCTTGGTATTGGCGCGGAGGCAATGCATGCCTTGTCTGGTTTGTGACGACCTTTTTCGGACATACCTTCCCCTGTATGTACTCTCTGCTATACTGGTGTTTTCGTTGAGATCGATGTACTGACAGCATCCCAAGACTCTCTCTTCTACAAGTCCAGTGGGCTGAACAGATTAGAAAGACACGGTAGTTCCAAGGCCTAACCGGTCTTTATGGTTTTCCTCACATGGTATAAGGTGTGGAAAGAATTTGATAGCAGCGGTGAATCTTGAATTAAGGGTTTCTTCTGTTTCATATTTCGCAGCGCTTCTCAACCGACTCCTAGCTAGATTTGGTAAGAGTGGAACGGAAGAAACAACAAAATGTACTCTGATCTAGCTCGTGGCACAAACGTCAGTGGGCACAATTTCTGCTGTCTATGCTTCTTGTCATTCAGAGTGAGATCAATCGACGTACTTACTACCATCCCTTCAGGAAGCCCAAGCTCTTTCCCTTTGATGGTCAACCCATAACACAATAATCACGCTATAGATTGTACTGGACTTGTTAAACTGCGAGATCTAACGCACTCGTCAAATTTTGCATCGCGCCATGAATGAGGATATTTGTCGAGCAGCGTTTGCGCATTGCCTTCATTCTCAGAGTGAGAATGCCAAGCCCCTAGCGGGTTGGCATGCTGACTAAAGTCAGCAGTGTGTCGCTGCTTGTCAGCCGCCAACCCGAAGGGGCTTGGCGCGAACACATCTGAGAACCGAGGCAATATGCGCATCAGGGAAGTGAAATGATTACTCATATCCACAATCACCAACCGCGGCACAAAGACAACTTCAATTTATCCGGCGCATAGATTTAAGGCCGTACGCTCTAATCTTGTCTCTGTTCTTTCGCTATTCTTTCTTTGAGGGGCGTGTACTTCTTATCTCCTGTCAGGGTGGCCTATGATAATTAAGTCTCTTCCGTTACGCTTCGCCCTAGACTTTTGTCTTTTCTGTAACAATCTAGTCACGTGTTCCAGCTCCAATGTGCAGTCCCACGGGTCAAAGAACAAGCTGCACTTCCACGTCCAACAATCAGATGATACTGATTACATTCAATTGAAGATACGCTGTAGGTATTTCATCAGTTGCCATGATTAGTATTTGCTTGCATCCCTTGATAATCACGATGGTTAGTAATCTTTTATTTTCATCACTGCCGTACTTCGTATCTACGGGGCTATATGTTAGCGTGACAGGGTTTATTTGGGTGAGAGCTGGGCAAAATGAACCCTGTCACGCTTACACATAAACCGTGGATACAAAGCAATCACTCCAGCTGTTAGCGGCTTGTTAATCAAATGTGTTCCAGCCGAATAATTTGCTTTGATATCAAAGACGAAATATGATATCCTCGAACATCCTCGAGCCTCAGTCTTCTACATGAAACAGATGCTCTGCCTGCAACAATCTTATAACACATTGATTTCTCAAAGGCAATACACCGTTAAACGCACAGATTCCGACACAGACACCTTCTGATCCAATCCAATGGCCGACTTCTTTCCCCAATTCACTCCAACCTGGCATAACGCAACCTACTCTGCCCTCTCAGCTAGCAACCCTTCTGTTTCCGCGACCAATAAGACAGTCATCATCACGGGTGGGGGCCGAGGCATTGGTAGCGAAATCGCCTCCTCCGTCGCTACAGCTGGAGCCGCGAACATTATCCTCCTCGGCCGCAGCAAACCACATCTTCTTTCCGTCAAACAGAAACTCGAATCCGCTTCCTCGAAAAGTACCATCCATATCTTCACTGCCGACATCACCGACGCCGAAGCCATCGACGCAACATTTGCTACCGTCCGAGACACCATCGGGCCAATCGACATCCTTGTCAACAACGCTGCTTATCTCTCTGACGTCGTACCCACTGTCTCCGCCTCCGTCCAAGAGTGGTGGCGAGGCTTCGAGGTCAATGTTTTGGGGACGTTCTTAGTGACTCGCGCGTTCCTCAAATCTGCAGCCGCCCGTTCCGTGCTCGTCAACGTCTCAACAGCTATCTCCCACATCCCTGCCACCCCTGGAGGAAGCGCCTACGGCGCTTCCAAAGCCGCGGGTGTGCGGTTCATGGAATTTATTACTACCGAAAATCCCACCGTCAGGGTGGTGAACCTGCATCCCGGCTCTATGGAGACCGACATGAACAACAAGGCGGGCATTAAGTTGCCGATGGACGATGGTAAGCTTTTGCCCCTTGCCCCCCAGGTATCCGTTGTCATTCGACGTACATCTTCTAATCATGACTCTCTTGCGCCTTGTAGTTAAGTTGCCAGCCGACTTTGTTGTGACCAGCCCCGAGGCGGAGTTCTTGAAGGACAGGTATGTATGGGTAAACTGGGATGTTGAGGAGCTGAAGGGGATGAAAGAAGAAATTTTGAAGGGGGATCTACTGAAGATGACACTGAAGGGGTGGCCAGCTACTTGATCGTGTGCCTGGCGACTTACTTATTGAAGGTTATATGCTTTATATTAGCCATAATGATAGTGTTTGGACAGTCGTCTTGTTCACAGCGCCTATAAAGAATGCCCAATCCCACGTGAGTCTCCGCAGATCGTTTCAGCCATCTTTTAGATCTCTCTTGTCGCGGCCGCCTTGGTATAGTCCCCACGTGCTGTACATGAGAGTGAGGTCAAGAATGGCGTACCTAGGATCCGCGCTAATTATTGAAAACTGTTCGGATGGGACTCTATTTTAATGAAGGGTCAACTATTTGCATATTGGCCGACGGTGAAGCAAAGTCTTGGAAGGTCCTTTTCAGAGCTCCTGGAGGCTGGTGAGGAGGTTGGTGAGGAGGCTAGTGAGGAAGAGGAAAAGGAGGAGGAGGAGGAGGAGGAGGAGGAGGAGGAGCTGAGAGGACGATGAAGCTAAACTCGAACCATTCAACATTGGACAAATTTTGGAGAGGATTCAGGATCTCGCTGTCCACGAAGGTATCTGCCGCTCGCTCGTTGGCTGCTCCCATCCTTTGAAATCCCTCTCCTCGTCCGACTCGCTCAAGTCATCAAAATGACAATGATAGTTCGCCAACACCTCTACGTTCAGGCCGATCGAAAGACGACGCAGGGATAGAGAATTAGACAAAAGTCGGACGAGGAGCTTGAATATGCCCGGCCGGCGCAAAAAAGCGATGAATCTGACTCTGTTCATCCCCTAGAGCCTTAAGAAAAACATCATCAAACGCTCAGAACTTATTTTTGAAATTCAACCCACTTAATCATCCCATGAAATTCTCAAACCAACATTAAGTTGTAGAGAACGTTCTTAGCTATATTTTTATCCCAATTATTATAGATCGCATTCAAAAGAGTAACTTCGACGCTCTCGATTTGTTCAATTTGTATTCAAACAATTTGTATAAGCACAAAATTCAACTACGTCTCGAGATAGAAAACATTGTTAAAATTTTCAATATCGACAAAAAAACGTATTTAGTTTCTCTAGAGACAGTTAAATATTGTTTGAAGTTATACAACAAGCTTCTAACAAAGTTTGCTACTCTATTATTCTTAACAATAACAAAGAAGCTATGCATTATCTATTGTTAATAACAATAAATATTCGAAAATCAAATTAAATTTGTTTTGCAACTAAAAAAAAATAAGACTTAGAATATGCTTTCTATTATATCTACTATTAACGCACAAAATAAAGTCGACGTATTTAACTACAAACTCAATATTTATATTGTCGATTGCGCAATTATTGTTAATTGTGGAGAGAAAATAATTGAAAAAAGTTGCAAAAATATAAACAAACCTATTTAACCAAATTTTAGTATCGCAGATTTCTTGAAAGATTTCTATATAGAAAACAATTTATAAAATTCAATATATTTAATTTATTAGTTATTAAATAATAATTTTTAGATCAAGATATAAAATAGACAATATCTTTTTTCTCGCAAAAAGAAAATAATAATTAAAAATATTTGAAGAAATAATTACAATACAATAAATTAGTTTTGATATTGTTATAATCTCAATATATATAAAAACTATATCTCTAAATATCGATTAAAAAAAGTCTACTATTAGATATCTCTTAAAAACAGTTAATATTTCTGTACTTAATAGTGTAAAGACGCTAAATATTGTCTATATAAATTATCTAACTAAGAAATTCGAAAAACAGAAATACTATTTTATTGTTATTAAGTTTAAAGATTTAACAACAATTAATCAAACAATAGTCAAACAATTAGTCTAATTTAATACTATCTATTACTGCAAGAAACATATATTTAATTGCAAAATTAAACAATATTACAATTGTTCTAACTATAGATATATTAAAGTTTAGTATCTATTCGAAAAGAGATACAAGCAATATATCTCGAAAAAATATATTAAAAAAACTTGTATTTTAAACGTCTCTCGATATTGTATTTGCAAAACAGTCGAATATTATATTTAAATAGAAATATATTCTTGTTAAAAAAAAACAGAATATATATCGAAAAACAAATTTCAATAAATATCTTTAATTAATATATTTTTAATTAGACAAAATCTAAAGAGAAAATAAAAAAAAAACTTATTTTGTTTTTAGACTACTAATTTTTTAACAAAAGTTCTCTTTTTTGTTGCGAGAGCAACAGTATATAAAAAGAAAAATATAGCTAGAAGTTCTTAGAAAAAATTTAATCAAAAATAGAATTAATTCTATTTATCAAAATATTATTTATACTCGATTCTATAACTAGAACAATAATAAATATAATAATACAATAGTAGCGCAAATTTCAAATTATTATTAAGAAAATTATTATAATACAAAATTTTCAAACATTATCGAATATTGCGTTTATTTGTTTTTGCAAGCGCAAAATTTTATATAATTTCTTATTCGAATTCTTGATTATTAAAGTTATTAAGAGAAACACAGAGAAAATACTATTGTTTTTCAAATAATCTATTAAAAAGTAGACAAGATATAGAAATTGCTCTAATTTTGTAAATAATACTAGTATTTATATTATCGAAAATATATAGATTGATCGCGAGAAACCGAAAATATCACGTAAGAGCGTCAAGATTCGGTTTCTCGATTTTTTTTGAAATCGAATTGCTTAAAATAGTAACTTTTCGACTAAGCTAAACTTATTATAGTAATAAGCTAGCTTCTTTAAGCGATTCGATTTTATTCGATTTCTTGACAATTCGATTCGATTTCAAAGTTGAGATCGAATATCGAACTAACAATTAGTCTAAAAATATATTAGTTGCAGATTAAAACAAATATGTTTTTAACAACAATATTTATAGAATAGATCTAAAAATTAAAAGTCAAAATATTGTTTATCTAATTTTTTAGTCAAAAATAGCCTTTTATTTAAACAACAAGTTTTCATATTTCAAAAATTTAAGTTAATTTGTTTTTTACTTATTGTCTATTCTCTATTCCGATATTAAATTGCTATTAGACTCGATTAATTTCTTTCTTTTCTTCAATTAATTATCGAATCTATTTTTATTGCTATTGCGATATTTGTTCAATATCTTTAGTACTATTGCGTTCGACAAAGTTTTCTTGTTTTAATCTAACAACAATTCTTTGACTTTTACGTACTTTTCTATAGTTTGTTCTACTATCTTATTATTAATATTTTCTATCTGTCGAAGTAATCGAAGTTGCTATATTTTTACTTATTGATTTTTAGTTAACTTAGATTAAAATTTGTAGACTTGCTATTCTACAATACAATATATAAAGTTTTAAAAATAGAGTTATAGTTAGTTTTTTAAGAGATAATAAAATTATATAGTATAATATAATTGCTATACAAAAGCTCTGAAAGAATCTATATATATAAACAATTTATTATTTGATTAAATACGTCTTCGATCTAATATATATTCGGATTTAAAATACTTTAATTAAGATTGTATTAATATTTGCTTTTTTGTTAATCGAAGACTGTCTAAAGAACGCATATAAATATTTCTTTTATTTAGTTTTTACAGTTTTCTTTGTACACAACTTAGAATAAACAACAGTCTTTTTAAAGTCGATAACAAAATATTATATATTTGCATTTGTAATATCTACAATTTGTCTAGAGATATCTGCGTTCTTTTTTAGCAATTAATTCTTAGTTTACTTTCTAAGATACTCTCGAATTGGGAAAAATTCTATAAAAAATTTAACAACTTTGATACTAGTTATATCGAGACAATTATAGTAGACAACTTTAATATTTACTATTTAGTATAAAAAGACAATCTAGTTAATGCGAACTCTTGCTTCGAGAAATTTCTTGTTATTATTAACAAATTTTATCTTTTCTAATATATTTCTCGAGATATTAAGATATTTTTAGACGCTATCGACAGAACTTAAACTCTTAATCTATTTTTTATTATTAACAAATTTATTAATCGAATAATAAATTGCAATATTACAAACTGTTTAAAATATAAATCGAATTGCTAATTTATTAAAACAATACTAAATATTATTATTTAAAAAGTTTAGTTCGAATCTATTTATATTTGAAACAAAGTTAGTTCTGCATTTTTTAATAAACAAATAATTAGAAAGATCGAGACTTTTTTTTGTTGCAATTAGTATCTAAATCTCTCGATTATTATATCTATATACTAATATAAGCTGTACGCAATACTATTAAGATTATTGTTCTACAAAATTACTACAACTTGTATTTTGTTAAAAAAATTTATATTAAAATACAAAACTATTTGCAAAAGAATATATAAAATTAGAAGAATTAAACAAAAGTACAAAAAATAACTAAACAATAAAATTAAAAAAATACAAATAATTAAATATTTTTTTAAGATACTTTGCTATATTAAAAAGCATCTTATTGTTAAAACTTTATATCAAGATTATTGCAATTTTGTAGAAAAAATTATAAATAATATTAAATATATTTGAAAGCTTATTAAGTAATCGAAAAATCAAAAATTTCTTTTTATATTTTTTAGCTTTGCTCTCGAATATTCTAATAGAATTATAAAAATAAGAAAAACTAATAATGTAATTATGTTATAGTAGAAGTTTTTTTCTCGACTTTTGTTTGCAGATTTTTTTAATTTTGCAGAAATCAATTTCGATAACAATTAATTCTATTCTAATTCAATTAACTTTTTAGATTTTCGAAAAAAGAAATTAAAAAAAAATTATTAAATTAATTGTATTAAACAAGATTTTCGATTTGAACAAAAACTCTAATAGAATATTTATAATAGTATTATTAATTTTAACTTTATTTCTTATTTAACTGTTTTAAGTCTATATTAAGACTAAATACTATTTAGTTTTTTTAATTTGTTATTATTGTTGCTTTTTGCAAGTTCGAGAAAAATAACTACTCTTAGATTAATATCTATTGTTCTATTGTATTTTTATTAACAATTAATAAAGTTCTCGAAACTCTTATAGTTAAACAAATTAGCTAAACAATTGAAATATATAGTCTTCTCTCTTGCAAATACTTAAGTATATACAAAAGCATTTTTATCGAATTAGTTTTCTATATTTTTGTAAAAAAAAATTATTTAATATAAACTAAAAGCAAAATATGCAATTTACTCTATCTAGATATATTCGAAGCTTTTAATAATATTTTTTATTAATAATTTTTTTACAATTTGCGCAAACAAAGAATCGACAACAATACTATTAGATAGATAAGAAATTTTCTGCAATATTGTAAAATTATTTTGAGATTATTTAATTAATAGTTTTTAATTTTCGATATTAATATCGATATTCTGCCATATTTAAAACTATTATTAATTTTATATTATTTTTACAACAAAAATCTAATAGAGCTAAACAATAATATTGCTCTAGACTCTATAAATATAGATTAAATAGACAATATAGTATATTTTACAATAGAAAATATAGTCGAAATAACTGTAGTTTTTTTGCAAAATCTTACTTAATAGACGCAAATATAAGCAAAATATTATATCTCGAAATTCAATATTAACAAATTTTAATTAGTATATTTTATCTCTTTTAACAAGAAAATACTAAACAATTTTTTTACTATTTGTTTTTCTATCGATAACTATATTATCGAATTAGTATCAAAAACTAAATATTTGAAAATTCTTATAAACTACTATTTTTTCTAAAACTACTATCTTAATTATTTGAAAGCTAAAATTATTAAAAAACTAATATATTTTTTTATATTTGCTAAATCGACTTAAAGAATTAATATTGCAAGTCTACGTTATCTATATATTATAACTATTCTCTCTTAATTTTTCTATTACTGCTTTGTTTAACTTGTATTTATAGATAATTACAAATACAAGTATTGCAAAAATAGAGTAATTTTTGTATTACAACAAATATAGCAATATATTGCTTAAATTGTTGTTAATATATTTTGTACTATTTTCGATTATATATTAAATATTAATATTAATTTTTTATCTATAAAACAGAAACTAAATATTGTTTTTAATTAAATATTTTTTTGTATTGTTTTAAGTTTTCTATACAATTATATTGTCGATTTTTGAATCGAAATATTAAATTAATTTAACTACTATATTTCGAGAGATATACTTAATAAGAAGTACAACAAACTAAGTTTTTTGCAAAAACTAAAATATCGATATATTGCAATATATTAAAACAAACTTTAAAAGCTAAAAAAGAAAATTATCTATATTGTTTTTTTAATAGCAACAAGTATCTATTATTATAATTAAGATTTTAGAAAAGATTATAACATTTTACAATATTGTTATCAACTTCTATATTAACAAAAGCAATATTAATAATTATATTAATATTTCGACAATATATATTATCAAGATCTTGAACTAAGATTAATCAAATATTAATTTTTTCAAAATTATAAAGATAGAAAGTTGTAAAATCTATCTCGATTTTAGTATTAGTTATACTATATATTTCGACAAACTTTACAGTATTCTAATAACTTTTTAGATAATATTGATAGATTACTATTGCAAAAATTAACTAAAAAACTGACACAATTATAAGACAAATAATTGCAATATAATAATTTTTATCGACAATTAAACAATTATTTAAGCTGTTAACAATTTCGAAACTTTATTCGATTAATATCTATTACAATATATTATTCAGAAACTAATTTTTTGGTTTTGTTATTATATTGAAATTTACTAAATTTTAGCTTATATCGAAGTAAAAATTAACAAATTAGAAGATTAACTAGTTAAAAAGATTATCAAATAGAAAACTAATAATAGCAGAAATAAAACTATTACTATATTATTAAATTTGCAATATCTAGTTTTCGCAAAGCTTTGTTGTATAAAAGTTTGTACTATAGTTTAATAAACAAAGAAATAGCAAAATTCTAGTATTTTCGAACGCGCAATTAGATATTTGAAGTCTAAATTAGATTTGTATATTTTCGACAAACTTGTTTATCTAAATCGAGTATAAAGCTCGATACTAATTTAGATTCGAACAATAACTATAAGTTTTAATAGTTATCTATATCGAATACAAATAGAAAATATAAATTTATCGAACTATTACTGTTAAAAAAATTGCAAGAATATTGATTATATACTGCTATATTATTTTTGTTATATAGATTTTAGAGAGAAAATTCTTTAAAAAAATAGTCTAAAAGTAAACAATCTTTTTTAACTTCTAAACAATCTTAATTGTATTACAATAATTATTTGATTTCTATTGTAAACATATTAATTGTCTTAGTTTAAAATATATACTATTCGAAAAGATACTATTGTCTAGCAGTTTCAAAAATCAAAATAGATATCGAATATACTTTTGTATATAATTTTTTAGTTTGAAACAAGCTATTAGATTCTAACAATAGACAACTATAGAATTAGTTGTAACTCTCTATCGAATTATATACAATTTAAAAAATCAATATCTAGTTATCAAAGAATTTTCGAATTAATTTGTTATTAAGAAACAAGGAATTTGTAGAATTTGAAAGACTATTTAAAGTATTATTATCTGTTTCTTGCGTTGCTTTAGATTGTTTAATTGCTATAAACTACTATTTATAGTTAGATACTACTTGAAACTCTAGTATATCAAAAATTTCGATAAAAGTCTATCTGTATTGCAGTCTGTATTAATTGTTTATTTATTTTTTGAAAGATTTGACTGATCTAATTCGATTTGTATATAATCCGGGATACAGCCGAACGGGGACATCCGTTCGGGACCAGACTCTCGCGCATGTCTTTCGAGGTGGGACGCTTAATTGAACACACTATCACTATCTAGAGTCTTAACATCGCCTTTCGAGCCTACGGTCTGTCCGCCACTGAGCGGCTGCCTTGATTCTCGTACCGTTCAACTGTTTGCCAGCTGCCGTGTAAGGAAAGCAAGCCAGCAGACATTGAACTGCTTCCAGAGCTCGAGCCGTTCTTCATATACACTTGTATTGTCCTTCGTAAGCCCCAGCTGGACAGTGTAAGCTATGAGCGAAAAAACAATGTTCCGCCTTCGACATACCCCGGCTCTCAGCGTTACCAAGCAACGATCTAGACTTTTCCATCAGCGATTCTGCAACCTCGACAAATTTGCCCCAACGTGGTAAATTCATTTCTCGCAGAAGTTTGTGGTATTCACAAGAGACGAACCACTCCGGTTCTCGCTGTTCATCGCCGGGAGGTGCAACTTCGGTACCTTGAGAGACTATTGACTGCTCCACAGCCTACGGAGAAGCCGCCGTCTGAGGTCCGACATCTGTTCCGAAATGTTATACTACATAAGCTTGATATGGTGCGTTTAACTACTGTTGCGGCATCGCGGTAGGTCTTGGCACTCTTGTACACCTCGAACACGATTAATACTCCGTAACGGGCCAGCTTCAATATGCTGTACAACAAGACATCACACCTCCTCAGCCTATGTTATTAGCGGTTTCATGTCTATCCGAAATCCTTGGCGCTCAAAAATCGACTTTCCTCCCCCCCATTATATATATATCATCAACGAAAACGAAGTTTAACCTTAGAAAATTAATTTGTATATACTATAGATAATAATCTATCTAGTATCTAAGTTTAAGACGTTCTCAAAGAATATTGAAGTCTCTATACTATGTTTAAGTAATTGGCTATGCTTGGCGAAATCTTGGCAATTTTCGAACCTTTTTTATACTAGCTCTAGCATAGACAATTCTTGTTTAAACTTGCTCAAATTTGAGAACTAAGTAGCTTGTTATATAGATGTTCTTTGAGTCTTTTGTTATTATGTAATTCCTCAATTGATAAAGGTGTATATATGGTAGGCGGGGGGAAAGTCGATTTTTGAGCGCCAAGGATTTCGGATAGACATGAAACCGCTAATATCCCCTGCAAGATCACGAGCGGCAGAGAAGACACGCTCGATACTCTCCCGGGGTGGAAGTATCTTGCCCATGGAATCTTAGGGCGGTCTTGCCCATTACCGCCAATCCTCCGATATCGGCGCGGTGGCGACACACATACCTGGGAATCCCTTAGGCACGATTTCCTTCAAAGCATCCCCCGCATTCTCCAGACGCATTACGTAATAAATCATATCACCGTTCACTGTAGATTCCTCTGTACGACCATGGAGTATGCTCTTGTATAATTGATTGGCATTCTATATCTTCAGCCCCTCGGCAGACCTCCCATAGCATATTGTTGCTTGTGTTGATCTCATACTACTCTAGCGATGCGAGAGCCAACTACTATGCTAGAATTGCCAGCCGATAATCAATTACCAGATCTTTTGCGATTACAAGGCCTAGAGCTGACACACGATGGCCACATTCGCTGGATCAAGGGTTCTTCTATGCATCCCCGGAATTGGAGAGCCGGGAGGAAGATCTATAACGCTGCTTTAGTAATGTTTCTAGATTTCTTCATGTACGCAATCCCAGTCCATCAATTCCTGTCGACGGCTTCTGCAAGAGAAAGCTGACTTGTTTTCTCGTGGTACTAAGAAGTGCAATCGGGTCTGTGGGAGCGTCAGCTGCTGAAGCGTCTTACGATGAATTTGGAACCTCAAAAAGTGTACTTTTGGTTGGCTTTGTATCCATGTTCTTCTTAGGTCAGGCACTCGGCGGCATCATATTCCCTCCTTATTCAGAATGCTTTGGCCGCAAGAGACTCTACATTTTGGCCATCAGCGGCTTTGCGGCTTTCAGTATCATCATCCCCACTATCCACTCATTAGCAGCAGTCTATGTTGGAAGATTCATGACCGGCTTCTTCTCCGCCATTCCTTCGATAGTCGCGGTGGGAAGTATTGAAGACATGTTCAACAAAAGGACCCGTATGTGGCTTGTCTCAGTCTGGCTTATTGTGGCCAACCTTTCACTTACCGTCGGTCCTATCTTTGCAGCTTACGTATCGTCGTCAATTGGATGGTAAGTCCTTTTCACCCCAACACATGCCTCAGATCTAAGTCACGTGTCATAGGCGTTGGATCTTCTATATCTCAACAATCATTGGAGTAATCTCAGCGGTACTGTTGCTGATGACTAGAGAGAGTCGAGCGACTCACCTTCTGGAACAGCGGGTACAGGTGATCCGGAAAACCATGGGCGACGTCTCACTACGGACCCAGAACCCAGATCGTGTCCCAGACTTACATACATATATCACAGTCGTTTTGTTGCGACCGCTACGCCTGCTTCTGACAGAACCCATTGTGGCTATGGTATCAGCCATCAGTGGGCTTGCTTTTGCACTGATATACCTCTTCACTGAAGTTTTGCCCATTGTATACGGCTCCTACGGCTTCCGCAGTGAACAGACATCTCTGGCGTTCATCGCTATGGCCATTGGGTTTCTATGCTCGATATTCACTCGAATCCTCGATCATAGACTGGCAGTAAGGCGAGACCACAATCTCTCGCCGGAGGAGAAGCTGACAGGTTTTGCAATCGCGGCTCCTGCTTTCGCCATTGGCCTCTGGTGGTTTGCTTGGACCGTGCCTCCAGCAGTCCATGCGCCCTGGATTATCTCTATGCTGGCACTAATTCCAATCGGCTTTGCTATCAATGAATTCGACTGCGTTCTGGTCGGCTACTTGACAGATGCATATACAACATTTGCGTCCTCCGCTTTCGCCTCACTCTCGTTACTTCGTTCCATTCTGTCTGGAGTCTTTCCGCTCTTTGCCCGCCAAATGTACACCAATGTCGGAGCAAATTACGCAACGACCATCCTAGCGGGCGTCGCAACGGTAGCCTGCGTGAGCCCGCTTATTTTGATTCGATATGGAGCCCGCATTCGACGCGCTAGCAAATTTGCGAGCTACAGCCTGGCTCTTGAAAATGAAGGAGCTTCCAGCCACATGGCTGAAGGTGATGTGGTTCTTCAAGTCACAACGTCGAAGACTGCTTAAGCGCTGTACTGCGATATCCGGAAGAGATTTTCCTACAGCTGCAGAACACGAGAGAGCATTCCCAGATCGCCAGCAAAGAGGCAACAGTGAAATGGAGATACACTCTTCTTTTGCAAGAAAATGTTCTAAATTGCTAGCCTTCTTGGTTGGTGGGTAGACTGTTGTCAGGTTGACGCATTCGGAATGATCTTACAGTCAACTATGAATACTCAATGTAGAGCCCGCGAATCAGACTAGCTACGGCGCTACTCGTGCTAGGGGAAACTTGACTTGAGCTTCAAAAAGACATTGCTATTACTTCATGTTAAGCCCGCAAAAGCGTATGACCTGAATGGTCTGAAGTACCGGTTACGGTCGAAGCGCTCTGAAAGAGAACTGATATATCAGCGTGTGTTTACCGTGCTAAAGGAAACCAGGGACTCGAATCAACGACAAATTCAAATGTGACATATCGAACCTTTTTTCGGGTCATTCAAAGCAACAAAGAGCCTGGGTCCAAGATTTTGCTTCTCGGCTTTGTTACCTATGATGTCGTGTCAGATCGTCCTCATCTTCTTTTGGAAGGCGTCTGGTAGCAGATCTACAGGTCTCACAGATAAATTTCATCGGCAATCTCTCCTCAGTCTCTGCCACGGATCAGGAAAGCCGAACGACCCTCGATATGTAATCAATCACGATATATGCGATGGGCATCAACTCCAGAGCAACGTTGAATGTAGGAGGGGTAAGCTGAGGGCTACCGCTTACAGAAGAAAGCCTCCCAGCAATATCGACACACCAATTACCGTTCATCAGGTATATTACAGGACTTGAAATAAAGTCGTGAAATTATTCTGCGCATTTGAGGAATTAATCCCCGTCTGAGCGAGATTGTGGAACATAGCGTGTGAGTTGGAGTGCCGACGCCAGTAGAACCAGGGTGATGCCCCATGAAGATCACGCGCCATACGTTCAGTGTGGCACGCTGTCTAGGGTAACTGCGAAGCGAAGTCAGTGCTGTTAGGTGCGTACGCACGGAGAATCATGCAAGATCGGCGATAGTTCTCCAGGGCTACTTAGAGATTTCACATGGTAGCTGTATATATAAACTAAGAAGGATAGCCACACTCGAGACGACCTGCGTGTCACGCAAAAGCAGGACGGCCCGTCGAACGCTCGATTCCACCGTTCAGAAACCTCTCGTGTCTGAGGATTCATGATCTTAGGCACAACAGGAGCAAGAAACGCCCGATCAACCGGGTCTCGTTGTTGATGGCGATTAATCAGAAAGTGTACAGTAACAACAGCCAAAATGAAATAGGCAGATAGGATGAAACCAATGGTCATCGGCTCGATGTCAGTTGATCTTCACCCTCGGACCTGATATAAGGACTGGATCGACCAGGAAGGCAATGCGTTATGAAAGCTTTGAGTCTCTCGAGAGAGCACTTACACCATTGCCGGCAATGTTAGAGTTAGGTTGGAGTGAGATCAGAACGTGCAATCTGCGTGAGTGCAAATCATATCTGCTTCCGTGATTGTTAGAAGTGCCAAACATCTAGACCTACGTGGGGTTGAGTTGACCTCTCTCCCCATCGCTGAAAGCTGATTGAGAGGTTCGACAGATCCTTCATTGTACTCTGCTGTCTATCTTATCCGTTGTGGAGCTATAATGTCAATAATTATCATATTGGTAAGGCTTTCAAGCCTCGCTGTATCGGTGTGGGTTCGAAGCACGTCGATGGCGAAGCAAGGTCTCGAATCATGCATATTCCCACCTTATGAAACAATAGGAAACAACAAACTGAAGATCTTGGGGTCTTTGGCCGGAGTTGGTGTCTAGTAAGAGGTTTCTACACTGTCTTCTGTAAAACTTCAGCTTTCTGGCTAGACAAGCTCGTGTACGACTTGGATCCGGAACGTGCAAACAATAGAGGAAATTTCTCACGGCACTCATCTTCTGAGCTTGCGGCGTATCTGAACTAGTAAAATATACCAAGGTCGCTTCTATTGAACAGCCACGAACGACGCAGCTACTGAAAAGAAAATCTTCCCCGTATCTAGCAATGAGATCTCAATCACGCCAAAGGCATCCGGAACAGCATGGTGTCTAGGCGGCTCAAAGACAAATGTATGAAGGCTCCGTAAACATAAAGCAAAATCCAGGATTGGTCATACTTCAACGATATTTTGTCCTGTGTTCACTGTCAGAGATGGGCATGCAATATGGGGTGTACGGACACGGAGAACGTGAATGAGTCTGAACGGCTTCTCTTGCTGGTTGCCTCGTCTACCTTGACGTCGTGTCACCCCGTTATTCACCAAATGTGTGCGCTTTCGATTGGGATGCATCGTGCCCAGTCATGATTGTCGCAGGTGAGACGTAAATGAAATCAGACAATAACTCGGAGTCGCGCAGACCGTCATCTCAAAAACTTACTATCGTGCCACCACATAGTATCAACGGGCGTTTACGCTACGAGATAGATACAGTATCTAGTAATACAGGGACAGGGCGGTGGAGGAGTCAGACCAGGACTGCTGGAATGGTACAGTTTCGTGACAAGGCTGTAGACTTCGATGCAGGATAGCATCAATTCAACAAAGTACGAAAAGTACTCACTCATGGATGCATCTATCATTCAATCCTTGATGCCTAGAGCGCCAAGACCATATCAAACAATTCCTCAACTTTCCTCGTTGAGGGCTGGATTAGGGTATAAGGATCATTCAGTCCCCTTGATGAACCACGGCCACCAGTCTGATTGTTCACACGTCTCAGGCTTGATCCAAAGAGTATCTTCTTTCCCTCTTCCCTCTAGCTTCCTTTAGATTGTCACCGAGGTAGGTTTCGAAGCCAATAGCATGGAATGATTCGAAGAAGGCGTTGAACCAGACGTGCGCGACGGCGGTGACCATGGTCCAGCCACACTGCCGCGCAATGACGCCTAATTCTATGCTGAGGAGTCCATATACTCGTTACGCGCTTGGAATTTTGGGATCTGTCCTGGGTTTCTTCACTATAACATGGCTTGTCTATGGTTTACCTACTCTACCAGCCCCACAAAAACCGCTGGTCACAACTAAGCCCCTTCAACATCAGCAAAACTGTCCCAGTGAGGCCAAACGAGTAGCGGTTATCGGTAAGGAACGGTCACAAGGACATTATTCCAGCGTGAGCTGACAAAGCTGTTGCAGGTGCTGGGTCAGGAGGGGCTTCTGCTGCCTTTTACCTTCATCTCGCTGCGCACCCGTGCACGGTCAACGTCACTGTCTATGAAAGAGCAGGCTATGTCGGAGGACGGTCTACGACAGTCGGCGTGTACGGAGATCCCCTCGAGCCGGTCGAGCTTGGGGCCAGCATCTTTGTCAAGGTCAACAGGAATCTTGTCTCGGCCGTCGAACGATTCAACCTTTCAACCGTTGAGTATACGGGAGAAGATCTCGGCGGGATAATGAAAGCATTGGGCATCTGGAATGGAGAAGAGTTTGTGTTTAAACAGAGTGATGCAAGCTACAATTGGTGGAATAACGTCAAGTTGCTGTGGAAATACGGCATGAGTCCTATAAGAACGCAACGTCTGATGAAGGATACCGTGAACCGATTTCTCGCCATGTACGAATCGCCAAATTTCCCTTTCCGATCGATATCCGAGACAGCGTTCAATCTTGGATTGATGGCCCCTTCGATGCCGTCGGAAACGCTGTTGGCGGAGAACAACATCTATGCTCCCTTCTCTACGGACATTATCCAGGCAGCCACACGTGTCAATTACGCTCAAAATCTAGCTCAAATCCATGGCCTGGAGGCCATGGTCTGTATGGCCGCCAATGGTGCAATGTCAGTTCAAGGAGGAAACTGGCTGATATTCGATCATATGCTGAGGCACGACAAGAACACTGTTCTGCTCAACACCAGCGTGACCAGTATCTCCTTGAAACAGGATAGCCAAGGGTATAGCATCAAATCGTCATCTGCCCCAAGTCACGGCGTGGAAGTCGGCTTGCATAGTTCTGTCGAGGACTTCGATACCGTCATTATTGCTGCTCCTTTGCAGTACTCCAATATCTCGATCGACCCAGTTCCCACGTATACCCCGTCTCCGATACCCTATGTAACCCTTTACGTTACTCTATTCACATCGCCATATCGGCTCAATCCCTTCTACTTTGGCCTTCGTGATCCCTCCGAAGTCCCCACTACCATTCTGACTACTCTACCGCCAAACGGCCAAGATCCTCCGCCTTTTTTCAGTCTCAGCACCCTTCGCACCGTTTTCAATCTCAAGCTTCAACCTCCTCGAAAGGAGTACGTCTACAAGCTCTTCTCTCCCGATCCACCACGTTTCAGTCATCTCGCTAAGATGCTCGACGTCCCCCCTGGAATCCATTCCTGGTCTTCAATCTATGAAGATCCGAATATTATCACGTGGCAATATAACAAAACCTGGCACTCCTATCCGTACCTGCCTCCGCGCGTCACGTTTGACGATCCTCAGCTTGATGCACAGGGGTCATTGTGGTATACAAGTGGTATAGAGTCGTTCATCTCGACAATGGAGACGAGCTCGCTCATGGGCAAGAACGTTGCGCAGCTCATCGCTGATGGCTGGAGACGTGATCAAACATCGGAGCAATCAAAGGATGGAGAGACCGAAGGCCTTGTGATGCAAGAAGACGAACGCTGGAGGCGAGGGTTGGAAACATGAATCTTGCGCAAGCTAAGGCCTATTAATGGCACAATACACTCCATCTGATCATCTCTCAAGCCAGTCGTAAAGAGAAGAGAGAATGCAGGGGAGCCAGCAAGGGCTGGTGCAGATGTGATCTATGTACTGTATGGTGCAGACGTTAAAACAAGCATTCGGGTCTTGATTCTTGGCCGACTCCCAGAATCTGTCCTGTGGACCGCCTCCATACCGGCCGAACAACACGGTTATTGAATCAGAACGAGCTTGGATAGCAAACGCTAAGCATAGTGGCACGCAGTGCACACTTCGAAACGCCTGCAGCCTTATAAATCACACGGCATCAACCCTTGGCCCGCCACAACCAAACCCTCCTCACGATCTGGATCGAGCAAGTATGCCACTCTGCTTAGGCTGCTCTTCTGCTGTCCCTCGAATATCGCCCACGAACCTCAACCCGCAAGCTACTGGCTTCCCAAACCCTACGAACCAAACAATGATCGACATGGTAGATCACTGGCTATACTCCTGGTCCCGACATCGTAGTCTCCAATGGACCGCCCGATCCAAGAATAACCGACGAAATTCCCCTCTCACTGTTATTAGTAAGAGCGTTCTGAACTTTAATGGAACGTTTTTGCCGACTACTCTACTCTATCACAGAAACACATGTGCGACGGCAGGAAGGATTGAAATCGGGGCGAGGCTTTGGGATCAATCACCATTGCCCATACTGCTTTAACCACCACTGAAGCGTTCAAAAATCCGGACATCCTCTACGCATCTCCCCTCGGCGTCAACACTGTCATAACCTCCAAGTACTGCGAGCACAAACCTTGCTGCTTCAATAGTAAACCTATCGAAGCCAAAGTTCATTCCAAGCCCCTTCGCATGAACGTTCTCTCGTTCTGCATCAATACCGATTCAAATTGCCTCTTCTTCTTCTTCTTGGTTTACATATTTCATAGGCTATCAGGAACATCTTGGTCACTGCCATACGCTCATGCAGCTTCTATCTCCCACGGCTGATGTATGGTTCACAGAGGCCGTACGAACGTTTCAAGACATTGCCAAGAGGTGATCACCGCGTCATTGGCCCGTGGGTGCATGAGAAGATCCCAATTCTCATTAGTTGAGTGTTGATCTAGTAGTAGCCCATGCCAATCACTGGATTTACCGCGGGTTGAAGCATAGTGCTGAATTCGATGCCCAGCAAGTTCGCAAGAATGAAATTGTAAAAATTAGAGGAAAATCCGTTCCCGGATGTCAGAGGAGATGAAACAGAGGTCGATGACGAGAGCCATCGAACCATGGCCCGAGTGGTCTCGTCTACAGCAAGTGGGAGCTCAAATAGATGAGTATCACGTGTGAGGCAGGAGGCTAATGGACTGTTTGAAAAACGTATTGAAGGGAGACTCACTGAAGCCTTCGATAATAGGAATATGTCCTTGAGTCAGGGAAGCATCCTGTGGCTGTTCTCAGAGCGTGAACGCACTTCGTGAATTCGCAAATGTCGTTGAAGCTCAGCGACTCCGCACTAATCTCGTCTGAACCCAACAATAATGATACAAAGTCGACCTTTTCAGAGTATTGTACCTATACCCTACATTCATACATGAGACAAGTTCAATGTCAGATATACCGTACCGTCAACGATATTTCTGCGGTAGCTTCGTCCCTCTCTTAGACGAGTCAACAACCTATCAAGACGCAGACTAAAGGAGACAGCCATTACCAATGCGATACTATTTGTATACCATACTTGTTTACCCGGTTTACCCTAGATATCTGTCATTCTTAATTGCCACTTAATTTCAACCTATTCATATTCACTTCCTCTCCACAGCTGCATCCAGCTCAATCCCAGATGTGTGCCCCAGCTGAACTCCAGATATGTCTCCCAGTTCGGATATCGGTAGGCCTTAGCTCCAGGCGTCATCCGCAAAGTTCATGGGAAGACCACGCGCCTGATCTATACTCGGCGCTTCTACGGCCTCCGTGCATTCCGAAGCAGCATTACGATGGTTGTCTCGTCTCATGATCCAGTGATGAAGTCCAGCTAAGGAGAGTAAAGCAATAGCCGCACCTCCTACAACCCGAGCAATCGCACCTACCTTGTCTTGATGCGTACTGTGAATTTTCCGCGAGGAGGCTGTTGCAGAGACCAAGGAGGTTACGGAAGCCAGTAGAAGTGCTCGTCATACCGTTGGCGACAGGAATTAGCAGAACGGCTCGCTCCAGCTGATAGTGTCAGATTGGGCTTGATCCTCGTGTCTTTCCTATTTACAATCCACATCCTTTCTCCCTGACCGCAGCAGGTGGAGCAGTTACTCTTTCCGCAGCAGAAAGCTACCATCATCGCATTGTGTCACGTGCACTCCAGAGCCAGTCCAACCCTGTTCAAACCTGTGGCCCAGAGAAGCATCAGTCTAGACTCGATCGCAGACCTAGTGGATGGTTCAGCTCCTCCATAATCGAGGCGCAATTGCTGACGGTGCGGACTTTCCCAAGCTCTCCTTTAAGATGCATGCGCGATTGGTACTATTGCACGAGCCATCTCCTCGACATATGTTTGTTCAATACTCGTCGGGTGGGAGGTTGATTCGGCAGCAGATAGATCCATGCAGGGGCACTTGGGTTGCACAGTTGATGGTAGTTGTATCTCATATGCCGAGTACTGATGTCCGTACCATTCTGTAAGTGGCCAGGTCGCAGCGGCCCTCAATATTCAGTATAAGAGCGGACCGATGAGAGTCGGGAGTGCAGTGACCGAAGAGAGAGCATGAAATGGGTCATGATGACTCGACAGCACAGAAGTGATCGACATCGTCCCTGAAGAGCGTTCTGGCTTGTTGGCTGCGAAGACCCGCCAGATATCGGTCTGTCGACATGAGATGCACCACGCAGAGACGCTTATTATCTCTCGTTCGTTATTGACTGTGCAAGATTCGCCGGCTCAAGGATGAGGCGATCAGGGCGAATATATGGCTATGCACCGTCTTCGGATACTCCTCGTTGTTCACGCCCAGCCTTGACTCCAAATTAGACTTATCATGCGACCCATACTTGTTAATTGATATGCTATCGTCGAGCATAACATGAGTAGAGGGAGATGCAGCTTGCGCCGCTTGACAGAGATACGGAGAATGGGCTTATGGAGGGCCTGCGAGTTGTGCAGCACGTACAAATTGAACGATTGCATCGAACATTCTCCTACCACAGACGGAGACATGTCAATTCACAAATCGCCCAAACCAATTCTTGACATAATTTGACGTCGAATAAAGGATTCAAGACCGCAATCACTTCTGTGAGTTGATGAGATAGGAAAGAAGATCTGAAATCGAGGTTCTCAGGCATGAAAGATGGAACTCAAACTGATCCGGGTTCTATCATGTCCATGATCCGGCTTCACCGCTTCTTTTCCTATCCGATTGCAGTCTACAGATCTTGGAGAGAACCTTGAAGGCTCGAACAGTACTAAAGCCCGTTGTCGACAAGTGGATCTACCAGCTGAGCATCAGCTGCATTGAGCCTAGAGATTTGCCCGTCATGAACCCTCGATGATGTTAATTTACGGGGCGAAGTGGCAGCGGAGTGGCTGCTCTGGTGTGGGGTGGGGATGAATGCTTTCCTTCGGGGTTGACGGGGAACGAGCTGGCTTGGGGTGAAGGTGAATAGGGGGATAAGGTTGGAATAGCAAGGGACGGCGTACTGTGGATCGCTGCCAAGGTGGAGATGTCCGGATGTGGTGGGTATGAATGGGATGGAGTATATAAGTCGAGGGATAAGTCGGTGAGAGAGCATTGGAGTGCTTGGAGGGAGGTTTTGGAGTCGGGGTAAGATGGGTTTCTCTGTAGGCTTACCACAGGTAACTGCAATGTTGGCTAACAAAGATGTGGCTCTCAGAATAGAGTCTTTGCGATATGAACCTAAGCTGTAAGACCGACTATGAAGCTTCGCTGTTAGCCTAGCTGGTTAGTTACCTGACTTTAACCACTGTTAATGAGTGTAGAGCTTTCTACAGAGGGGCTTAGATGGCTTGACGAAGAGAGTCGATAGCTATAAACCGGTCGTTGCATCGTCAGACCATTATTCCATTTCAACGATTGTCGGAGAGGGAACGTGACATTTTTTGCTAGTGCTCACAATACAGTAGTTCAAGTGCAAGAAATTGCATGTATTGGAAAAGAGGGAGATAACCTAGCTACGTCTGAGATGAGAAGGACCTCTGAGCTTTTTGCTTAAGGTGTAGAGTTGAGGCTGTGAAGCTCCCTTGCTGGGGCATACCGTATGCTGAGGACAGATGCGGTCACTTGGCCCAGCAAGCTATACACAACAATTATCGCAGCTAGATTCCCCAAATATGATGGTGTCAGTCACTTATCTCAGCCAGTAAGGCTCGAATACCTCCAGATTATCGGAAAGATGTCCGATGTCGTTGCAAGCGCCTATCGCCACTCTAGTCAGGACGGGCGTAGGACGCGATCCTGCCCGAACGTGATATTCAATGTGATACACCCTCAGTCGAAGGGCATCCGCAAGATCTAGCTTCGTGTGATCCTCCTGAGTCTGACACGTGCTGCCATTCCAGACATCGCCGTATGTAAGTGCTCCCAGTGCAAACATGGTCAGTGGCGCTGCTGTCGATTTGCGGCTTTGAGCGATCCTTTCCACCATTCCGGAGCTAAGCGCAGAGTAAACGGTATCCGGCGACATCCATGCATCGATGCTACGACCCCCATTGATCTCCGGCATGTTTCGGATATTGATCGTTGTCAGATTCTTGAGCTGTGCGAGACAGTTAACGATCTAGAGTGATGTCAGTAATTATGTGGTACAGACGGCTTGTCGGCCACTTTACCACTTTTTGATGGGTTTTCATCATTGCGGGTCGAGTAGACCAGTCGACCGTTACACCGAGCTCTACCAAATGCGGACACAGCCTACAGATATCTTGGAGCTGCGTCGTGCCGTCCGGACTAATGACTCTGCTCTTCGCGAGAGAAACTCGTTGCCCTTCCCTCTCATCCCAAACCAGGCAACGCAAATTCGCTCCATGTATTGCCAGTATGGAGCGCAGACTTCGCGGAGTTGCTTCGCCCTCGAGCATGATGCAGAGTTTCGTCAGTGGATCTAGTTGGGAGAGAAATGTTTCCAAATGGGTTCGAAAGTCAGTCGAAGAGTTCTCTTGTCGAATAGTCAAAGCGCGGAGCTTCATTACATCGCTTGGACACTGAGTGGTTGCCGCCTTCACTAGCACAGGGAAAAGCGCAAGTAGATCGCTGCAAGACTCTAGAACCAAGTTTGTGAGGCTCGTGAAGCTGGTCAAGCAGACTTTGGAGTCGTTCAATAGTGCGTTCGGATCTGCGCCGATGACTCTGAGGGTACTCAAGGCCAGAATTGGGCTTTTGGAGGCGCTTGCGTCCCCGAGCCGGTTCTTCAATGACTTTAAGAATCCTTTTTCACCGCTAGGGACACCTACATAGGGGTAAGTACCAGCCAGTTTTCTCTCATTGCCAACAGTAAGATAGGACACGGTTTGCCGGTTGCTAGCCAGTAAAGCAGTTGTCAACTTGCTCTCTTTGGATAAACCTGCATTCTGGGCAACGAGTTTTTCGAGACAGCCTGAGACAACTGTAGGTGGCTCTGATGCCATGACATCGGCAATGTTGAGTTCCACAAGGCTTGAACCGTGCGTTTGAAGAAGGAGTGTAATTGTGCCGTGATCCAGACCATAATTGACACTCCAGCTGCGGTACCAAGGTTAGTAATCTTTATAAAACGAGAAGAACTTTCCTTTGTGCATACATAAAGCGTTTAAGGCGGCCCTTAGGGATTCGTCTGAGGAATAGCCGTAGTAGGGTATTGAACGTCTCGGAGGGCTGCTCGCTGACCGCATGACTATCCGATAATCTATCATAAGAGCTGTAGAAGTGCTTCGACACAGTGACAAGACCATGCGGCGGAACAATATGTATGCCAGATATCAAGCTGAGACTTCCTCCAGCCGAACATAAAAGGTTCTCCAGATACGTTAGATTGAGCTTCGCTTTTGAGACGGTGATGTAGAAATCCGTATAAAGCTTTAGATTGACAGTCTCATTCCAGCTCTTGCAAGTGAGAGCAAGGCTGCATAAGTCGCGCAGGCGTAGTATCTAGATACGAGATTGTCAGCGATTTCCAGAGCTATGGCACAGTGAGGGCAAAGTCCTAGGAATGAAGCACCAACAGGTGGGCAACGATTAAATTTACCTTTGCTACTATAATGCCTCTGACCTCAACAGGTACACCCAAAATATGTGACTGCGCAGAAACCTGTGCCATGATATTGTCTTCGCCCTGTTGGAGCAGTGGCGGCATTGCGATCTTGATCAGAGACACAGCGATGAGAAAAATGATCGTTCGATCGAGCGTGAAGACTGAAGTGAAAACATTGAGATGTAGTACTGAGTAGTAGGAGTTGGTCGTGCTAAGGTGGCGCGTGATCGTGGTCGATGTTTGAGAAGGCCTTGAGCTTCTCAGATTCACATGTTGATACCTACATTCACTCCATCTCGACAACACGGCCGCCACACCGGACTCAAGATTTCCTACGCTAACTCTCATGCGCTCTCCAGGGCTCGAACAGAGAAGCAAGGTCATCTCTTTCTAGATTATTTATCCATGCTTCTTTCGAAGAATCCTGGGTGGTCTTATCGTGCAAAAAACTCTCATTTCTTGACGATTCGCGTTGTCATCTGAGGTACCCCCATGGCCCAACAGTCCATCTTAATTGCGACTACACGTTCCTTAATAGATATCAAGGGAAAATTGTGTGTTTCATGGCACTCCACACCGTTGCCTGGGACCGTTGAATCTGCATCTGCAGCCTAGACTTGAGGATTAAGGAACCTTGAGACACCACCCAAGAACACTGGGAGGTCCTATTTTTGTTGTATTAAGGACTCATTAGTCATTGAGGTTGCGGATGTGGGGTAACAACAATAACAACAGCCATGATGATAAGAAGTTCAGCCTTCGAGCAGTGAATAAGCTACACAAAGGCGCTCACCATCATTGAGCTGTTACATTGACGATCTGGAAAGTCGTTCCGCAAATATTCCCCTCTGTGACCGGTGATTGCTAAGGGGCTCACTGACAGGAAAAGAAGTACTGAACAGAGCATCGAGATCGATAGCTTTAAGTAGCTATTTCACTCAGTTCCCATTGTTGACTGGCTGCTGAAGGGACTATCAAAACCCTTAGATCTGCGCAGCATTCCCAGGATCAGCTATTCCTATCGTCAACGCGGGCGACTTAGCAAGGATCTAACGTGGTGTGGGCCGGGTCCTCATTCTAGGCACCTCGGTATCCTGTACATCATTGCAGCGTTTGGTCGTCTTAATCGATGATGGTCTGGGTTCCTAACCAATACGGCCGTAGGACTCCATCATCCTTTATGGCATACTCTGTGCATATACAGCCTTTGGCAATGAGGGTCAGTAAAGGTACTGTATCGTTTCGGAAGTTCTTGCGGTAGTCGACATGGTAGGTTCTTCGTTGAAGAGCAGCGTTGTCCAGGGCAGACGTCGTTATACTACCAAGATAATAATCTTGGTGAGTCAGAGCTCCGAGAGCGACAATCCGTAACAGTGACAGGCTCGTCAAGTCTGCAGGCCCCTCGCTAAATAATTGCTCTACCAATGCTGTTGCCAGGCCTTTGAAAGTAGGTTCAGTGGCTGGCCACCAGACTGGCTTCTCTGCTTGCGGCATATTGCGAATGTTTAGAACCTCCAATTTACTTCCTGGACGTATTGCATTTGTGAGCTACTTCAAGATTAGCCCTCGTGCGGTAGGACTTCTCGGCCATTGAGCATGCAGGCTCCAGATCACATACCCTATGGCGCGGGGACGAATATTTCTGGATTGTATACCAATTGAGTGCCAGTCCCAATTCACGTAGATCCAGGTAGCTCTCCAGAACGAACTCGAAACTAGAGCTGTAGAGATTATAGTCCCGAAGCGTTGCACGTGTCGATGGATCTGAGTCTTTTCGCAAATCCCATATCAAATATCGCAGAGTCCGTCATGAGCATTTATTATGTTTGAGAGCGATAGCGTATAGTCATCGTCGCCTTCTAGGAGTATATAAGACTTCGTGAGACCTCTAAGAGAGCATATGAATAGCTCCAACTGCGACTGCAACCCAGTCCCGGGCGTTTCACTTCACACAGTCAATGAACGAAGATTTGGTGCAATACAAGCTTGCGGGAAACTGTGAGTGGCTCCCAACCACGTGGTGAGCGTCTCTTCCAATCCAGCACACGATTCCAAGGACAGAGTTGCCAGGGATGCGAAATCAACAAAAGACCGATTTTGATGTTCTGCTATTGCAGAAATATCGAAGCCACACAGACGAAGGCTTTCAAGATGCACTGTGACATCTTTGTCATCTGAGGGCTCCTTAAGACGCAACATCATGTACTCGACGAAATCCTTTGATCGTTCTGCTTGTCGGCCGTCCTGCGCTGTATAGTCCCACATGCTGCCATCGCTATTCGCAACCGATGCGGACCGCTCGAAACCAAGTGTCAACTCTTTTAATGATTTTCGGGATTTTGCTAGTACGTCATACGCCCAAAATTCTGTGTCTCTAATGTCCGATAAAATAAGTGAGCTACAATGGAAGCTACTGATGGCACATGGAAGAAGACCCTGTAAGGCCCCGAAGAATTATGCTCATATATCTCAAGCTTCTTGAGACTTCTCCAATGAAGGTTGGTCAATATGTCAAGGGTTGCAAAATCCAGCGTCCGCTCATGTCTCCAGCTATAGGTTGAGTCAGTATATGATAGAGGCGTCGAAAAGGATTTACACTTATTATGAAGCAACTCGTCATAACATGTCAGATAAGGCTTACAGGAAACTGTCCAGAGCATTCGGAGGTATATTCCTGACAAGGATCTGGAGGAGGGTTTTGAAGATGCCCAAAATTACGGGCTGCTGCCGAATCATCGCTTCGCCTACTTCTCCTGGCTCTTCCAAGGGTTCGCGATCGTGGCGATCATGGTGAGGCACTATACGCAAGCCCTTAATGTATTCGACGCCTTCACACGTTGAAGTCACCAGGTACTCCGTGACCGCCAGCTGATGTTGGAATTTGCAACGTAACGCATTCGTATAGGCGAAGAAGTACACTGTCATACCATGCTTTGCAAGTTCGGCTCAAATTGGAAAGGTCCGTCGTATCGTGGATCTGGCACAATTTGCGACAGTGAGCATTTTACACCGTCAGAAAGACACCCCGTGGAAATGCTGCATACTCACTGTAGCCGCAATCAAAGTTCGAATCTCGGGTGGAAGAGACATTATGAGTGATGAGCTGCCTCGCACGTCACTCGGGTTTACAACAAGCATCACGATTGTGAATTCTGCAGCAATTGGAGCAAACTACCAATGTAGAAAGATGAAAACGCGGATTCGCGATTTCTCTGCCTGGCAACAGCAGGCTCGTGATTCGGCCCGGCGGACGATCATCCCCGGGCCGTCCCCGCCACGCACTTTTCAACCAACCTCACCACAAACAAATGACAACAATCGCAGTCCAGCAACCCGCAGCCATTGACGCTCTCTTCCACTTCCTACACAGTCGCTCGCTCCTTTCGTGTACCACCTCGCATCTCCCCTTCTGCACTTATCAATTTCTGTACGACTTTCGAGCCCTCATCATCCACCTCGGCGAGACTCGGCTAATCTCTCGAATCGCGCTTGTCCACTTCACCATACATCGGCTCGAGCCGGCTGCATTGATACCTGTCGGCGCGGCAATTGGGCCTCGAGCCACGAACCACGAAAGAGTAGACCGGGCTAAGTGGACAGCATAGCAAAATCCTCGGTACATTTGCAGCGCAAAGTTGGGCAACGTCGAAGACAGGAGCGCCCCTCTACAAGAAGCAAAGAGCGCCCAGCGCATCACCAAAGCTCGCTCCAACACCCAACTCCCCTGACTCCGACAGAGCGCCGTCCCCCTGAGAGACATATAAGAACGTCCGATCCTCGAGGCACGCCCGCCTCCCTCTCCCTCCTCTCCCTACCGTCTCGACCACCCTCCACATGACCACCGAAATCGTCCGCGTCACCGAACGGCGGCGCAAATACCACTGGCCCGAAGCCCAGCTCAACTTCTGGCTCATCGTCATGATCGCCGGCGCCGCCACCGAGCTCGGCATCTTCGCCTACTTCATGCAAGTGCAGCAAACCACCCGGCAAGGCATACCATGGTAAGCCAGCAGTCTCCTCACCCTTCGTGCACAATGGACAGCCCATTGTATCGCCACGTTTCTACTTCACGCAACTCGATTAGCGGACCTCGCTAACCCCCCTCCCCAGGATCTTCCCCTACATGATCGCCATCAGCTCCCTCACACTCCTCTTCCTCTTCGGCCTCCTCGGGCTCATCAACCAGCGGCAGCTCCTCCCCGGCATCGTCGTCCTCGGCACCTTCATCCTCTTCGTGCTGTGGCTGACCGGCCTGATCGAAACCTCCATCCAACTCTACGGCCCCAAAGGATCCGTCAACAGCTACTGCAGTGCCTACAAGCCATCCTCGGGGCCGAGCCAGGCGACGCTGGCGTGGCTGGAGACGAATGGGCTGTGCATGGATTGGAAGGCTGCGTTTTCGTTCTTGATCGTGGGGACGATATTTTTGCTGTGGATGATGGTGATGGCTTGGCAGGTTAATAGAGATGATTTTGAGTGAGGAGCGGCATACATATACATGGGTTCATTGGGGCGGCGTTTTGAGAGATGTGCATATCTGATGATGGGGAATGCTTGGGGATGATGGATTATGGATGCATATATACCTCTTCTCGTGTGCTTTTATCTCGAAGCTAGCATTATATATCGACAGGGGCTACAGCTCGTGATCTTATGCAGATACTGTCATCATCGGATGATAAGACGTTTAGATTTCTATGTCATTCCATCATCCATTGCTTTCCTGGCTACTCAGCTGTTACACACCACCTAGCAAGCCTAGAAAACCTCCTCTCCATTCGCACCCATAACTCTACCACCGCCAAGCTGTATCTCCCCAAGCCACTGACCTAGTTCGAAAACTTACCCGGGACCTGCTTCCTAACCACCAAAACCAATCAGCCTGATGCATTCCTACCAACCCTGCCAAGGCCCATCGAGGAGTCGGCATGAAAGCCACGGGAAGGAAGCAGGAACGAGACTTGATAGGAGGGAAGACAGATTGGGTCCATCATGACCTACCCGGTCGCTTTCTCGAACATGCCGCGAGCCTTGTCGGTGATCTTCTCGTTGGTGCCGCGTTGCTTGGCCGGGTCGACCTTGCCTTGGCCGAACTTCTTCTCTGCGAAGTCGAGGCCTGTGGTGAAGGTGATGTTAGCAAGAAGTGCGCCACTGCTGTTTGCCAGGTTTCGGGAAGGGGAGATGGTGAGGAGGGGATGTGGTGATGCCGTGATGGGGCCGAGTAGAGTGGACGAATGGAATGGTGAAGGGAGGGCGTATAATTGTGCGTGGGCTCTGTTGTTGACGGACAAGCCAGCGTTGCAAAGCATGCAATTTTCGCATTGTAGACGTTGATGGCAAAGGGATAAGGGAGATGCAGGTAATGCTAGAGCAGAAAGAGGTCACGGAACCCTTGTCAAGGTAGTCCTCCTGTCCTCCCTGCGCCGGGTTGCCTTGCTGGCTCATGGTAGATGTTCGTGAATAGGGTGTTCGTGTATTTGGGGTGGGTCTGGAGGTTCTGCTGTTATGCTTGATCAGAGTAGATTGGGATGTTGATGGTGGATGATTGCAGGGGGGGAAGCTGGGAAACTGGGATCGAGGGGCACTCGATCACCCCCACTAATGCGCGTCATCGGTCATGTGACGGAATCTGGGCGATCAGGGTCCGGGTCAGTCTTCGATCGTGCGCATGTGAACGTGTGGACGAAAGAAGTCGGGTTGAAGAGAGCAATCGAAGCCCTTGTATGTCCCTTTGTACTTTATCCTTTGCAACATTCATGCAGCTGAAGCTGTTCTTATGGCTCTCGGGGTAGAGACGCCTATTGCCAACCTCCGTTACGCTGCTCTCAAATACTATCAGCCACTGTTCCCCGACGTACTGGCGTCAGGCTCGGATGATACTCCAGCTGTGGGCCGCCTTTCGGGATTGTGTATGTATGTATTTGAGTGGAGAAGTACATCGGGCTCGGTGGAACAGATCGAGTCCACAGATCGAGTCCCGAGGGAAATTTGTCATTGAGATGAAACGGTGGGTTTGGCTGTGGGGAGAGCCTATGACTTCGTCCTGTCGTTGTCGTATGCTCGTGTCTCGACAGATCTTGAAAGGGTTTCAAAAGCGTGTGATATCCCGTCCAAAAGCCCAATTGAGGAACCTGCCTGCCCATCAGTGCCTTTTACTTCAACAGAATCCCTGCGGATCTACGACATACCAATAGGTAGGGATTAGGATCTTATTCCTCCAGCTCACGCTCATCGTCAAGTATGCTCCCCTCCAAACCAGCCATGCCAGGTAGCCTTCCAACCCCCTGCCAGATCCTGTCTGCACCAGTCCCTTCCAGTTCCCCAGGTAAGTCATGACGCCCAGGTTCTTGAAAGCAAACTTTTGCGTCGCCACCGTCTCATTGTTCAGATGTTTGCCGAGCCACAATGCTTGCTGGGAGGCTACCTGCGCAGTAGCTGGCATGATCAAATCGCGGACGTTGGCGTTGTCACCCAGCGCGAATACATCCTGCATATATGCCCGAGAAGTGGGTCGAGCGGGCTGTTTACCTTCTTCGGGCTCTGGAGATTTGGTCTGCAGCTGTACACGCATATGATCATCGACCACGATGGCGCCCGTCTTAGAGTTTTTCTCTATCATCCATGCCTGGTCCTTGCCAGTTGGATCGTCAATCCCCTTTTCGAGGATTGTGGCGGAAGACGAAGGGAAAGGGCGAATCTTTTCTAGGAGGCGTTGCACAAATGGATTCATTATGTTCCCGGTGCTCCACACACATATGCCGATGCCAATGTCACCATCCTCCTCGGTGGTCAGCGTGTAGCAGCCGTGGGTGTCAACTATCTCGCCGAGATGTTCTTCTCCAGTCCTCCTTGGTAGGCCTGGGCGTAATTCTTGGACGTGGTGAGATGTACGGATACGGACGCCTTGCCTCTTGAAAATTTGCATAGCATACTTACCCAGGTTTTCGTCGAACATACTCAATACCCTCGGCATGACATCGTATACTGTAATTCGGACCTTGTGCGCCAGATTTGGGTACAGTTTCGTCATGTCTTCGCGGACCAGGTCGCTCAACTCAGCGCCAAATTCCATCCCGGTAGGGCCGCCGCCAACGATCGCGAAATTTAGCAGCTGTTTTCTCAGCGCCTCGCTAGCCGTTGGCAACGAAGCAAGCTCGAAGCACTCTAAGATACGCTTTCGTATCCTTCGAGCGTCATCAATATCCTTCTGGAAAAAGGCATTTTCCTTTACCCCTTTGGTACCGAATGTTTGCGAGTAGCAACCAACGCTTACGACTAATTTGTCGTAGCTGACCTCCCATTTCTTGCCCTCTGTACGTCTTCCTTGCCTCTCCGGATTTGCAACCCTAGCCGTATCACTGTGGTAGAGGCCTTCGGTCATTGCGTGGCCGTGTCTTTGATTAACCACGCTTTCCTCGACGGTCAGCATTTTGCGATTCAAATCGACGTCGTCCGCCCTTCCATGCATAAACTCGACGTTCGGTTTGTAGCGTGATCGGACGGGCTCTAATGCGGTGCGAAACTCGAGTGTGCCGACGGCGGTGGAATTGAGAAGCGGTGTGAAGACGAAGTAGGAGCGGGGGGAGACCACAACTGTTTGGAACTTCTTGGGCGACAGTTTCCTTGAGAGAACGAAGCCTGAAGAGGAGCCATTAGTGCCTAATAAAAAGAATATTGGAGGTATGCCATCAACCAGCCCAGCCAGAACCAAGAATTACCACTCGCTCACGGTCACCTTTGCTAGCATTGAGGGTACTAAGATCAGCCGTTGCAAAAGTCCGCACGACAGTTCCAATTGGCCTTTTCAATGGCCTGGTGCTTGGCGGGTGGTGCATGACTGTGTGAAGCAGTGGCTGAGGAAGACTTCGGAGTTGTAGCCAGGACGCCATGCTTGGTTGTTTGAAGCTCAAGGACAAGGAAAACGTATGCCGACACCCTTAGAATGGATGCACTATAAGGACGGAAGACGAAGCATTTGAGCGGACTGTGTTGATATTAAAGACGCGGTCAGCGAGCGCGGTCAGCGAGGGATATGACGCAAAAAGTGTATTGGATCGTCGATAAGAATATCTTTATCTCCGGCAGGGCTTGGCAGAGACTCATAATAATCAAGTAAGTACGTACCTACTAGGGTACCTGAGCAAAAAGTGTCCCATACGCTGGGAGAGTGCTACTTAAGTTCGAGGATGACTGAACCAAGAATTGAGTCCTTTTCATCCTTGATCAATAGCCTGTTGAGGAAACGGCGACGGACTGAACGACCAGTGATAGTCCATCGCCAACACGGCAAGACGTTCAAGAGTCTCAGAACAGATATCAATGAAATAGTCGAAGGACCTAAGGAAATAAAAAAAGTTCTTGTGACCTACTCCGTGACGGTTGCTCAGCAAATGGCACCTACTAGTGCCAACGGGTGGAATAGGAGAAAAGCACGATCACGCGGGTACTACCGGAAAGCGAATTCTCGAGGCGACTTTGGGTATCGCAACCACGTGGTTTTTCATAATAGCGTGTCACCCAATGCGCACCGCACCAGGGAACAGCCTGCCCGTATCGTCTCCGAGGCTCCCATTGTCTCCAATGATGGGTTGACCTCGACCTACAATCTCTCGTTAGCCGCGACGTTGCGGAGCAGAACCACAGCCTCACCAGATCCATCGCCACCAGGCTGCCAGTCTCGTGCACGCACTCCGCAATGTAGTCACCCTCTCGTAGAGTCAAACCGCCTCTTACCGGCGTCCCCGTGGAGGGCGCCCATTGCGGGTCAAGCGCATCAACATCGAAAGACAAGTGTATAGGGGTATCGGATCCAACATGCCCCAACGCCATTTCCATGACCCGACCGATTCCATACCTATAAATATTTAACCTGGGGCAGGCATTTGGGAAGGCAGTGCACCTACTTATCAATATCGTGCATACTAAACGCCCTGATGCCGTGCTCCCTCAAAATCTTCTTTTCCCCTTTATCCACGTCCCTCAACCCAATATAGACCAACTTCTTGGTGCTAATCTTCTGATCATCTTCCAACCATCCAAAAATATCATGCCTCTTCTCCTCGGCAAGCCCTGTCAAAAAGGCAACCGGCATGCCATGAATGTTTCCACTATCGCTCGTCTCGGGCGTGTTGATATCAGCATGCGCATCCACCCACATGACCGCCATTTCTCTCCCAAGTCGTTCGCGAATCGCTTTCGCAGTGCCAGATATTGTACCTATAGCGATGGAGTGATCCCCACCCAAGGTAAGCACGTAGCGGCCGTGCTTCGCATGCTCGTAGACTTGTTCGCTCAATTGCTGCGTGACGGCGCTGACAGCGAGCGGATTTTTCATGCCCCTGTAGTCTGGATCTGACGCTGCCATGCGGTCTTCGTATGAATGAACCTTGTCGTCATGTAGGATGTTGTAGCCGATGTCCTCGCGCAACTGGGTAAGGAGGCCGGATGCGATGAGGGCTGAAGGGGCTGCGTCGACGCCAGGTTTGCACTGCAAAGTGTGTATGAGCCACATTAATTTCGAATCGCAGAGGCTCCTCGACGTACTTGGCCCCCAGAGAAGCCAACGGCTACCACACCGATTTCACCAGCACAGGACAAGAACTTTGACGGTATGGTTGATGGAGAAGTCATATTGGGGCGATCAAGGTACGAAACAGCTGTTCGACTTATTGACGAAACTTGAGGACTGATGATGCGCGATGGGCGTGCAATTGCCAGGATCAAGAGGAAAGTCCGTGCACCTTCTTGAAAGATATAGAAAGTCAAGATCCGAGACGGTAAGGACAGTGGTCTTACAGAAGCTAAGAAGCCGAATCAGAGCTTTTCAAGTCTGTAAGGAATGTAAGAAGAGTCTAAAGCGGACGACTGTCATTCATTGGTACGGGATTCGCGTAAAGCTGCGCTTAGGGTTGCAGGACTGCATATGTGCATCAAGGCTATTCCCCCAAGTTCAGGTCCGACAGACGCTGATCCCTAAAGGTGATTCCAAGAGAAATGTTACTACGACGTTGCATTGCAGTTTTGAAATCTACGTGGTGCATTGATCCGACGTCCCGTATATGGAAACTAATCTGGAACCTGGTTATGTATTATCAAAGTGGGTAGGTCCGTCTATTACTATTTCTAATACTTTTGGCGTCATAACATGAGTCCTGCCCTCACAGTGTTCACAATGCCGGCTCAAAGTGTGGTCCAGAGCTCGTTTTATTTTCAAATGGTGGAGTAATACTACAAAGCCCTCCACCCACTCAAGATTGTTCGGTATCGTGCTTCAAAGACTCTTCGAGGACCGACTTAGCTTTCTCCGCCTCTATGCTGCCTATTCCTTGCCTCATCATCTGACCAACAAACCACATGAGCTTTCCTGACTGCCCTTGCTGAGCCTTCTGGGCCAAATCTGGATGGGCGTCAATCAAAGCCTTGGCCATGGTCATGTATTCTTCGTGCGAGACCGTTCGTAATTTCAAATTGTCGTCTCCAATAATCTGCCTGACGTCGCGTTTGTCGCCTGTGAATTTCATGGCCAAGAGCTTCTTGGCTGTCTGACCTGTAATCTGTTTGGCGAGTAGGTTCTCCAGGACCCGGGCCACGACCGCTGCCGGCAGCAGCTCGTCCATAGTATCCCAGTCACAATATTCGTCTTTGACTGCGATAAGGCCTGGAAGCTCATGCACGATCCTGTAAATATGCGAGGTTAGTACATGATAACATGTGGGTACCACGAGTGCTGGTGGAAGCATACCAATTAGCCACGACTTTGGCATGCTTTGCTTTCAAGCCTCTAGACTTACTCGAGGCCTTACTTGGCGTAGGAAAATTGGGTTGTAGCATCTTGACCAAAGACCACAGTGTCTTGTCGAAGTAGAGCAACTGCCTCTGGCTTTCGGATGCCACAAGTATTTTGGCATCCTTGAGCGTTAGATTGAGCTCATTCACTAAGCTGCGGATTGCGTCGTCAGGAAGTTCAGGTAGAGTGTTCGAGATGTGCTCAATGAGGTCCTGAAGGGTGATTAGCGGTGGCTAAAGTCATGCAATAGAAGGACGGACTTGACCAATGATAACAGGGGCTAAATCAGGATCAGGCATGTACCGATAGTCTACCTCTCCCTCTTTCCCACGCAGCCTTGTAGTTTCAGTACTTCCGAGCACCCAGCCCCGTGTCTCACCGTCGATAATACCACCAGACTCTAGAATGTCAATCTGGCGGTCACGCTCAGCGACAATAGCATCCTCGATAGCCTTGAAGCTACTAAGATTCTTGATCTCCGTTCGCTGACCTAGCCCGGATACGCCGTGGTAGGAATGCGTCTCCAGAGGAGCCACTCCCTGCTTGTTTTGTCGCACAGACACGTTTACATCAGCCCGTAAGCCTCCCATCTCCATTCCCGTAAAGACCGCGTTGACTGCTTCCAACAGAGCTTGCACTTTCTTTACGCATGCCGCTGCAGTCTGAGGATGATGGATATGTGGAAGAGTGATGATCTCAATCAAAGGATGGGAAACCCGATTGAAGTCCAATAATGTGGTGGAAGGAGGCTGCTGAATAGTCTTCGCAGTGTCTTGCTCCATTTGCATCTGCTTGATTCCAATCGTAACCGTTTCACCGTCTTCCGGCGCAATGCCATCGTGGTCGTATAGGGTGATGAGTCCATCCTTTGCGAACGGTTCTACCTGGATACTCAGCTTACACTTCGCAAAAACCAATCACACTCGTACCGTAGTATTGCGTGATTTGATACCCGGCCGGCTGATCAGGGTAAAAGTAGTGTTTCCGATCGAATCTGCTCCTCCGTTGAATACTGCATTTCAATGCAATTGCAGCCCGCAGTGCCGGTATTAGGGTCGCTCTCTGAAATTCCTACAGTGGTTTGAGTAGCTATCCTGCAACAAGATTCGGTTACTTTTTACCGGCTGTGTTCCAGGATAGGCAAGGTCGAACAAGGCAACACGCGAGTTGGGCTCGGCGTCGATGGAAGTTCTCGCTCCTTGATCCGTGATCAGCATGTGCTCCTGAAAGTAATCCAACGGCCAGGACATACTTGAGAAGAGCTTGCGTTCGGTGTTGAGCTGAGCATGAACCTCAATACCCACCGTCAATTCCCAATGCTTTGCTTTCTCTTCCTTCGTTTTCTTCAACGCTCCGTGCTCCGCGTCTCCGGAGAGGCGCCTTTGTCTTGCCTCATCCTTCAATAGTTTGCGATAGGGGACAGTCTCTGGCGAAGCCGCTGTCGCGAGAGCTCGCTGATCGAGTGCGAGCCATGATAGTAGTTTCTGGATAGTCGGAACACGGACATACTGTGCGCATCGTGGTCCCAGGCTCTTTCGTAGGCTCGTAAACGGAAGTGCAATGGACATGGAAGTGTCATGCTTGGCTTGAAAGAAGCTCGAGTTGGTACAGGATTAAAGTAATCCTGGGGAGCATGAACATCAATTCGGGCCAATCAAATCGCACTACTTCCCGCCTCCTTTCTTGACAAAGCAGTCCCATACTCCAGGTCGATCTCTATCAAGCTCCCAGAAGTTCTTGTACATGCGTACTTTACTTTATCTATTCCTATTCTGGCCGTCTATACCATGTGCATGCTGCTTGTCTAACGAGAAGTCCACGACGAACTGCACAACCCATTCTGGAGTACTCTACCCTTTCACCAAGAGACTTGTACCGCCCATCTCCTCCGGCTGCTTCAATCCCATAACCTGCAGTAACGTCGGCGCAACATCACCCAGCACGCCATCTTGTTTCTTCAGACTCCATCCCTTGGGAGCATTGGCCATGATGAAGGGTACTTTGTTGGTTGTGTGCGATGTCTTGGGCTTTCCTTGCTCATTCAACATCTCCTCGGCGTTCCTGGCTTGCTATCAAAAAGCTTCCTAGTACATGGATTGATCATGCTTACCCATGATCCGACGTAACGAAGAGCACAAACCCTTCCTTCTTACACGTCTCATACACTTTCCCAATAGCTTTGTCGGTTGCAGCCACACCTTCGATAGCAGCTTCGTACACGCCCGTGTGGCCAACCATATCTGGGGGCGCAAAGTTGTTCATTAGGAACTCATGCTTGCCCTCGCTGATTCTCGTGCAAAGCTTATCTGCGACGCCAGCAGCGCTCATCTTTGGATCCAGGTCGTATGTCGCCACCCTTGGCGAAGGGATCATATCTCTATCCTCTGCCTCGAATTGCTTTTCGACTCCGCCATTGAAGAAGAATGTTACGTGTGCATACTTCTCTGTTTCAGCAATGTGACATTGCTTAACGCCTTGTTTACCGAGCCATTCCGCGAGGACGTTACCCATGCGTTGAGGTAAGAAGGCGACGGGGAACGGGTAGTCGGTTTTGTACTGGGTCATTGTTGTGATAGAAATGTTCTTTGGGTACGGGAAGTCAGGTTTGGGGTTGCGATCAATATCACCGAGCAGCTGTGTGACTTCGCGAACTCGGTCGGATCGGTAATTGAAGAAGAAGAGCGTGTCGTTGTCTGGTAACAGAGTCAGTAATGTCTCCCTCCATGTGAAGATCCACAATTACTAACCCTGAACGCGAGCTTCTTTGCCGCCGACTATGATGGGCTTGAGGAACTCGTCGTTCTCTCCTTTCGAGTATCTCTCCTTGATAGTGGCCACGGGGTTGGTACTCTCTTCTCCTTCACCGAGCACGACGCCCTTCATGCCTTCTTCAACCCTGTCCCATCTTTTGTCGCGGTCCATGATGTAGTAGCGACCGACTACCGTTGCGATCTCGCCTGTGCCTACTTCCTTTGTTTTCGCCAGCAGATCCTCCATGTACCCGACAGCGGATTTGGGATCCGTGTCGCGACCGTCTCCGAAGAAGTGGATGAACACCTTCGGGACGTTCATCTCTTTGGCAACCTTCAACAGACCAACAAGATGATTGATATGCGAGTGCACCCCTCCGTCAGACACCAGCCCCAGGAGATGAAGTCTACCGTTTCCATTGACGGCCCGCTTGAAGCAATCTGTAAGCGTCTTGACCTTGTTGAACTCTCCTTTCTTCAGCGTTTGGTCTATCCGCACTACATCCTGCCATACGACTCTGCCCGCGCCAATGTTCAGATGTCCGACTTCGCTATTGCCCATCAGGCCTTCGGGCAGGCCTACAGCTAATGACGAGGCTTCCAGCTCGGTGTAGCCTTGGGCAGTCTTGGAGCTGGGTGCGGCGAAGGAATCCATGATGGGGGTCTTGGCGGCAGCAATTGCGTCTCCATCTTTGGGCGACGTTTCACTGGGGATGCCCCATCCGTCAATGACAACTATGGGAGAGCTTAGACATGCTTGAGACTCTTCTCAACTGATAGGTAAATACTTAAGACGGCTTTCTGGTCTACCTTGACCATGATGACGGTCAATTGATCGAGCGGACGTGAGACTTATGTCAGACAGTAGATGCACATGTGCACTGATTGCCTCAATCAACAATTGAGTTTTCAGGGAATCGTATAATGAGACGGTGGTGCAGCTCGTGGATTTCCCAAAAGACATATTGATCATTTGGTGGGGTGTTGCATGATGCGCGTTACACCTTCCTAACGAGATCCCTTCAAATAATCTCTTCAACCCCCATGGCACTCAATGCTAGTACATAGTCGCTACTACCACAAACGCTCCACATCTCAAGCTCTCAACCCAACGAACATGCCTTCAGCCACTCTCCCGCCATCCCCGACAAACCCCCCCACCACCGCCGCTCTCCCACCCTCCACCTTCGACATCATCCCTCCTCTCCACACCCTACTGACCCGCCTCCTCCTTCCAACCCCCACCAACGCCTCACAAACCACCCAACCTCAATCTGGAATCACTCCCGCTGCCCTCTCCCCCGCTCCCGACAACTCCCCCTCTGTGCAAAGTCAGATTACCTCCACATCCTACCTCTCCCCAAAGGACCTCAGCATTGCGGCATCAGCCATCAAAATCAAGATCCAGAAGGCAAGGGTCGCGGTGGCGGGGTTGCCGGATGTGGAGAGGACGATTGAGGAGCAGGAGAGTGAGATTAGAGAGTTCGATGGGGAAGTGGAAAGGTTGAGGGGGGTGTTGAAGGAGTTGGGGGAGAGTGGTCGGAGGGCTGCGGAGAGCTTGGCTGGAAATGGATAAGGTGGTGGGCGATTAAGAGGTCCGATTCTGACGATACGTCTTTAACTCGATGGTGATCGGATCCTGTGTAAACCGAGGAAACACTTCTACTACTGAAAGAATCCGGGGGCACTATTACTTCGGTGGAGACTGGAAGTGGCTTGCCTCATCCCGGATGGAGAGTTAGATCGGGTAGGAAGGAAGTAGGAAGGAGGAAGCCGGATGGGAATATAGACGCCCTCTCGAGGCGCGTTCGAGTCTGGTGTTTCACGATGGGTCCTGAAGTTCGATAGCGATGGCATATCGTGGGGACAATCTATACTTCTTCTGCAATATTGGCCTAGAGAGTGATAGATTGATCAGGCTGCCTGGTTGATCAGGCACCTTATCCTACCGACTCGTTGATGAGCCGAGAAGCGTTAGCATACATGTGCTCTCTCTACCATTCCCTGATTTTGCATCGACCGGAACACCACGCTTTGCGTTGAAGCAGTCAAAACCGTCAATGAAATACCCACTCTTCCTCCCCGCTTTTAAAATCATGTCCTTCGTGGTCTATGTGTGGAACATATCCATATCGTCCCTATCGCAGCAAATCAAACCGTACTCCGACAGCTCATGCGGGCAATGGAAAGCTTGACGCCCAGGCCGCTATCTCCTTCTTCAACTCGTTGATCTCATCGACCTTACCGCTTGCTACCTTAGCTTTGAAGTTTTTTAGCTTGTTATCTGGCTTCGGCAAGCTGGCTTGGATTTCCTTGCAAAGCTCAATGCAGGTATCGATATACCCAGCTATCCTCTCAAAGTCTTTCTCGCCCATACTTCGTGTCGACATGGCGGGGGCGCCGATCCGGATGCCGCACGGTGTCAAGGCAGATTTGTCGCCTGGAATAGAGTTCTTGTTGCACGCGATGTTAACTTGCTCCAACACGGCTTCTACCCTGGCACCGTCTAAGGAGTGTGGTCGCAGATCAAGGAGGACCATGTGTGAATCGGTGCCGTCGGAAACGAGCTTGTAACCCAGATCCTTGAATTTATGTTCAAGCGCTTTGGCGTTCTTGATGACCTGTTCTTGGTACTGTCTGAACTCGGGGGTCTTTGCTTGCTTCAAGGCGACGGCTAGGGCGGTAATAGTATGGTTGTGAGGCCCACCTTGGTGACCAGGGAAAACGGAGAAGTTGATGGGACCTTCGAGATCATACAACACCTCCTTTCCACTCTTCGCATCACTCCTCCTCACACCCTTCCTGTAGAAGATCATTGCGCCCCTAGGCCCTCTCAAGCTCTTGTGTGTGGTCGTGGTAACGATATCAGCGTGCTCAAAAGGCGATGGGATAACACCAGCAGAGACGAGACCAGAGATGTGCGCCATGTCGACAACAAGGTATGCGCCGCATAGATCAGCAATTTCGCGCATACGTGCATAGTCAATCAGACGGCAGTAGGCGGAGGTACCAGCAACAAGAACTTTGGGTCTATACATGAGCGCATTATGCTCGAGCGCTTCGTAGTCGATCAGACCGGTTTCAAGATTGACGCGGTAAGGGAAAGTCTCGAAGTAGGTGGACACGGCTGAGATCCTATACAATGTCAATGGAATATGTGCAGAGGGTAGGAGAAAGCGGTAGCGGACTTCTTCTGAGGTGTTTGGTAGCCATGGCTCAAATGCCCTCCGTGCGGCAAATCCAAACCCATAAGCCGATCGTGCGGTCTCATGATCGCTTGATACACTTGAAGGTTTGCTGGACTACCACTCAGTGTCTGCACGTTCACGCCCCATTTCTGAGCGTCCAAGCCAAATGCTTCCAGAGCCCTGGCCTGGCAGGTCAATTCGATCTGGTCAATGAACTCGTTACCACCGTAGTAGCGTGCACCAGGGTAACCTTCGGAATATTTGTTTGACATAGGAGATCCTAGAGCGTCGAAGACAGCGCGGGAGGTAAAGTTTTCGGAGGCGATCAGAACAATAGATTCTCGTTGTCGCTGAATCTCTTGTTTCTGGTAGAAGGGTGGTCAGCTTTGTAGGAAAAAGGATGGGCCAGGAAACGAACCATGATCGAGGCTATCTCGGGATCCGTCTCCACAAGGGATTTCTGTAGCATCTAATACATGATTAGCTGACCAAATCCAACATTCTGAAGTGTCTTGTGCAAATCTTACGTCTTCATGCGACTGAGGCAAGGCGTACGAAGGGGCGTATGAACCCATGGTGGATGTAGCAGAGCGCCTCGATGTTACTTTGGTCGGAAGTTTTATAGCGTCTATAAGGATGGAAAAGGTCTATGCAATGGATGTTGGGTTTGGGACCATTATCAATTGAGGTGAGTAATCAGTGACTGGATTCGTACTCGCCAGAAAGGCGGGCCCGGGGAATCTGATTGCACGTGACAGCATCACATTATCGATACGGGTACCGCAAAGACTCAACCTACGGTACTCCACTTCACACTGAGGTGTAAAAGTGTAAACAAACACATTCACATGATGGTAGAAGGATCAACAAAGTCTTACGGGGAAGGTCTTGTCAAGTTTGCAAACTCTACAACCTTGGTGGTCACTGTTGAACCACCAAAAGCGCGTCTCCTGGCCAAGCGCAGATCTGTGTTCTTCCACAAGAAAATGCTTGCGCAAGACATGCGACTGGGCCAGCTCCTGTAGAAACGCAAAACGATCATAGCTATAGCTATCTTGATAGCTTCCTCTGGTACCGCCATGGAAACACCATCCCGGCCGCAGGTCGCCCGCCAGCAGTCCCGGGTCCCTGGAGGCTTTGATACCGACGACGAATTCTCACCCATCAAGTCTAATTTCAGCCTCGAGGAACTCGGCGAGAGCTTGCCAAAGCAGGTGAACCTGGCAACAGCCAGCAATGCTGCGGCAGTGGAGGACAACAGCATGCTCACAGCTTCAAGTGAGGCTGGGGGAATTCCCATACATGAAGAAGCAAGCACGTTGGAGGAGAGAGAAGTACGAAAGGGACTCATGGAAGAGGACTCAACCTTTCTGCCACCACTCTCACCTTTTGCCGGTTCCGGGCGATATGACACCTTGACATCCGGCGCTTCCATAGACAGTTTTGATGGTACGAACAAGCTAGAAACTGACAACGAAATCTCTCAGCAATCGCCTGAAAGCTCCTCCGGAATCTATCAAACCCCAGCGCCTGGGCGGGAGCCTTCGCCCCAGAAACAAGCATCTGCTGGGAGTGAAGAGTTTGAGCATGCCACTTCTTCACCGGATACTATGTCTTCTTCACCTACGGCCAAGGCAGCCGCTAGAAAACCGTCTCGAACGCTTTCGGTTGCATCGACAGAAGGTTATAAAACCGCTGACGACGACGGCCAATCTTCGAAAGCCAGCGAGAAAGCGACGCTGGAGGAGGATCTAACACCGCGTAGGAATCAATCTCGTCGCTCATCGACTTTACATCGGATGGATTCACCAACACCGAAAAGTCAAGCAGTATCTCAGAATACAAATGGAAACTTTGCCGAAGACGCATCGGACGCCCATACGAGCCCACTGCCTTCCCGCAAGCGGCCGGCATTTCTTACTACTCGAATGTCGACACAGAAATCATCATTCTCTACGTACACGACTGTTTCTACGGAAGGTGGCAGCGATGCGACATTAGGGGCAGACTATGCGCTGCAAACAGGTGGTGCTGCCCCTTTCGGGAGCTCGATCAGTAGCAGGCCACGCATGGGATATTCTAGAACCACAAGCCTGGGTAGTATGGCATCGGGAATCTCAGGGCTCAGCGATGAGGATCGAATGAGGTCACGGGCCGCAACATTGGAGGAAATGCAAACCTTGAGTGAAGAGGATCCTTCGACGGTCAAGCATGATGATTCTGAAGCCCCCGAGACTCCTCGAGTGGCAAGTTTTTCGACCGATACACCGACGGACACGGTACTCACAAGACGGGTCAATGATGTTGAGGTACCCGCATCAGCAGCTCGTGAATACCGCAACCGGCACAGATCTCCGTCTCCTGATAAAAGATCAGGCGCCCCAACCCCAGCAATCAATCGCAATGGGCGCAATCTGACGCTCAAAGAGCAAAGTGGGACTATTGATCGATTAACGAAGGAAAATTTTGATCTGAAAATGAAGATTACATTTTTGAATGATTCGCTAAACAAGCGTTCGCCTGAGGGCGTTGCAGGTCTTGTTAACGAGAACGCAGACCTCAAGGCCAGTAAGGTTACTTCTGCAAAGGAGATCAGAGATCTGAAACGCTCTATCAGAGATCTCGAGCGAACCCTAAGAGGGAAAGAGGAAGAGCTGGCGGAGGTGCTCCGCAGAGCTAAGGACGACGACGAAAGAGCTGCGTCTGGCAGCGAGCTCAACAAGGAAATGGAAGAAGAGGTTGTCTTCTTGCGGGATCGAATAGTCACTTATGATGTTGAAATAGAAAAGTTGCGGCATGAGAGCTTCAGACGAGAAGGCGAGAAAAAGAGAATGGCGGAGATTCTTCAAAGCAGGAGGACCGTTGCAAGCGATGCTGGAGCTCGTGAGGAGATTGTAACACTACCATGACCTAATTTATGAAGGCAGCAGCTGACAATAAATCTAGGACATGTGGAAAGACCAGCTGGAAGCAGAAACAGCCCGTCGTGAGCAGGCTGACGAGGACAATAGAAGATTACGTGAGGAAATCTGGAGGCTTGAGAACGAGGGGTCATCAGCGAGAAGCCCGCTTGCCAGTGGGCATCGTCTTCTAGACGAAGCCGACCGCAACTCTGGAGATGTAGTTGCCTCAAGTGCCTCAAGCAAGACCATTGTCGAAGTAGTCGAACAACTGAGACATGACAATGCTTCCCTACGCCGAGAGGTAGCTGCTCAGATGTCTATGCTTACCTCCCGGAACCGGGAAAAGCAGAATCTTGACCAAGAAATCGAAGAGCTCAAGCTCGCTTCTCGCCGAGAAGGGACAAGATCCATCGCAGGAGACAGCATTCTAGAGAGATCCGTCTCTCGTGCCCATGGGCGTCCCATTTCCCGTGCAAGTCATGCGACACGAATGACCATATCAAGCGATGCGGAACGAGAAGTTTACGAAAACAAGATCGCAAATCTACGTGATAGGAACAGCGATCTGAAGCTGGAGCTTCAGACTGTGACACAAAGTTTCGAGGATTGCATGGACCAGCTCGATCAATTTGAAGCATTTAGAGTCGATCATCATAATCTGCAGCAAATATATGAAAGAGACCTTGAGCAAGCAATGCAAGATCTGCAGACAATGCAGAGTGATCGTGACGAGACTTTGAGAATGCACGAAGAGTTAGAGGCCGACTTCCAGAATCTCAGAAGCGATGCTGAGGAGCGAATTGGATCTCTGGAAGACGAGCTGGGTAGGAAAGAGCAAGAACTTAACGTGAGGGAAGAGGACCTCGAGGCTTTACGAGGCGAGTTCCGACGCACGAGCGAAAGTGTAATCCGTTTGGAGGATGACATGAATATCAAGGCCAGCAGAATTGCAGAATTAGAGCATGAAATTGAAAGCATGAATGACGAAATGGACAACGCCCGGGACGAATACAACCAACTCCAAAGCAAGAATGATCGCTTCACCGTTCAGCATGAGTCCCTGCAAAAGGAAATTTCCTTCCTTCGCGAGGAGCAAGACAGCGACAAGATCCGCATTGGCGACTTACAGGCTGAGCTTACCAGCGAAAAGGATCGAGCAAAGGGACTCGATAGTAGACTTGCGCAAGAAAAGCACCAACGGGAAGTCATCGATAGCAAAGAAAAGAAGGAGCTGCAACGGATCATGGACGAGCTAAATCAGGAATCCTCAGAAACCAAGACCGAATCTCGCGATCTGAAGCAAACCTTGCAATCGCGCGAAGTCGAAGTCACCACCTTCAAAGAGCGCCTTAGCGAATGGGAAAGCAACCTCCGAGAACTCCTCAGCGAGCCGAACGGCACCCGCTCGAGCCTCCTCGCCTCCATCACTCGTCTTCAGAAAGAATTGAATAGCAATGCCTCGGAACTTGACTCAGTCAGAGACACCCTCTCCCAAAAGGAGCAACTTCTCCGCTCTCGCGACTCCCTCCTCGAATCTCATGGCCTTGAATCAAAGAAGCTCTCCGACCTTCTCGAGCGCGAGCGTCAATCCCGTCGCACCGACAAGGCCCAGCACGAGCAGTGGCAGAAGACCCATCAACATACGTCTCGCACCGTCACCCAAAAGGATCAACGCATCACCGAGCTCGAACACAACCGCCAAGGCGACCGCAAGCGAATCACCACCCTTGAAGCGTCCTTCAAGGACAAAATGGAGGAGCGTAACCAGCTGCTCCTCACCCTTTGGAACAAGCTCGCTCCCATGTGCGGCTCCGACTGGCAGCACCACAACGCCCTGATCAACAACCACGTTCCCACCCTCGAAGTCGTCTCCTCGCAGCTGCCTGCCTTTTCCAAGAACCTGCTCTCAGCCATCACCACCGTCGAAGGCTTGCTCCTCGGTTTCTCAGGCAAGATCAAAACCATCGAACGTGATCTCTGGAAAGAATATCAATCCCTTGAAACGTCCCTCGACACCAAGACCCGCAAACTCGACAAACTCGAAGCGACTGTGCACGCCAACCGCGTCAGCGGGACATTCTCTGCCGCCCCAGAGATCGCAAAGCTGAGGGGCGAAAACCGCTTGCTGAAGAGCGAAATTGCGAGCCTACAGAAACAAGAACAGCACGCACGGAATTCACGCGCACTGTCCTCCTCCAAATCCACCATCGGCAGTAACAACAACAACAATAATACCAACGCCAACCTCTCCGCCCCCGCCCCAACCCTAGCACGGCACTACTCCTCCTCCGCCGTCGAACACATCACGCAACCTCACTTCGGCCGCAGCGCTTCCTCCTCTACGACCGCCACGCTAGGCACCATCCCACAGAGCAGAGAAGTGCAGCAGAGTCCGCTGCCGAGCCAGCCGATTGAGCCGAGTCAGCAGCGATGGATTCATCGGCTGAGAGAGCTGGAGAGGAGATTGAAGGCAGAGAGGGAGGCGCGGTTATTGGACCGCACGGCGGCGAGAAAGAGGTTGGAGGAGGGGATGAATGTTAATGAGCAGTTGAGGGGAGAGCTGGAGAGGGAGAGGGGGAGGAAAGGACGATGAATGCGTTGGTCACTGGGCGGATCACATCTCGGGATTCATGAAAGTATGCCTCGTTTGTCACCGGGGATGGAAAGGACAGGCAAGGGAAATGTGATAATACTGTAATGAGGTCAAGAAAAGCGTCAGAGGGTTCTTGACGGGATCTGGGCGAAGGGCGCACATGCTTGGAGACGGGACTGGGAACACGTGTACGATGGGAACTCAACGGCCGATAGTTCTGGTGCAGAATGGTCGCGAATGCCCCAGGCTGGGCTTCGTGAGAGTTGTCATAGATCGATGAACAAATTCAGGCTGTATTCGAAGCTCAAGTGACCCTTCGTCGATGCTAAGTGCGTGGCGATCATAGCCATTCCGATGGACCCTTTGGACAATATCGTTTAGTGGCCAGTAGTTAGTCTCAATGCATCAACCTGGCCGTTCTTGTTCAATGGACAGGACATTTACAGTATGTGACCGAGCTAGCGTGGCGACGTTAGGGATGCATACGAATCTCTTTCCTTTCAACCCCGCCCAGACCCCCAACTCCCCTAGCCATGCATGATGCAGTTACCTTATACCGCCGTCTCAGCGGGCTCGCCAGCCCCAACAACCGGCACATTCAACCCTCGATCCGGAGACTGCAGCACCAACTGCTCATGCCTCCTCGCCTTGAAGAAATCACTGACCGCTCGAATCAATATGAACCAGCCAACAATCATCAATATATACGCAAACCAGTCGCTGCTCGCTATGCTCGATATCGTACTCGTACTCCCCTGAGCGGCTGCGACAGCAGCCGCGGTAGCCGCTTCATTCGACACAGCGTTCGGGTCGAAATCATGGCTGTTGGGGTCTGGAGGCTGGCCGAAATGCGGTTCCCCGCCAGGAGAAGAGGGATCAGGAGGGGTAGCGCCGCTGGAGCCGCGCATGTAGAAGCCGTACTGTACGAGGGTGATGCCGAGACCGGCGCGCGAGCCGTTCTTGGCGGCGTGAGTGGTGTGCAGGAGGTAGGTGAGGAGGAAGCCAACGAGTTGGAAGGACATGCTGATCATACCGTTCCAGACGAAGGAAAAGAGGGAGCCAACGGGCAGGCCTTCGTAGTAGACTTCGTCAGTGGACATGCCGGGGGCGAGGATGGTGGTCTCCCAGTAGGGAGGGGTTGCGTCGGCGGCGGCTTGTTCGTAGGTCTAGTTTTATTGTCAGCAAGGAGGGTATACGGGGAAGACGAGCTAGAATGGGCTTACAGGTGGCTGTTCTTCTGTCTTCTCGCCATGTTCTGGCTTCGCGCTTAGGTTTGCAAAGACACCATCGTTAGAGGACGGTCGAGCTCCCCCTCCGTACACCCTTATCGGAGCCAGAGTTGAAGCAGGAGCTGGTAGCTCTGTTGTTGCTCTCTGCCGAGCAGGTGTGTTTCCCATAGCCAGAGTAGTTTCTCCGCTGCCTGGTTGAGGAGGGTTGGCACACATAAGCCGCTGGCGATCGTCTCCGTTGTCGCTTTCATCGTCGGAGCCCGTGCCATCGTCGAAAGTGTCTGCCAGCGTCCTGTCTGCATCGGAGCGTATAGGATCTTGTAAGGAGAGAAGATGCTGTGATGTTGGTGAAGATGCGCGTGATCGGAAAGAAGGAGGTGGGGAGCTTGGTATGGTATTCTGGTCGTGGACCTCTTGCGGGTTGGATATGTCCTCGTCTTGACCGTTTTCTGAGACCTGTTACCAGTCCTTGTTAGCTCTTGCGAAAGATCTAGCAGAATTGCTATGCGCTGATGCATTGACAACGGATTTGGAGACTTACACGCTCGTAGCGTTGTGGGCTCATGACGAGACCCACGGAATGGCTCTATGAAGAAAGCGAATCGGTGACGATTGACAGTGAAATGTCCTGTTCACGACGTAGGAATGAGAGTGGAGTAATGAGAGTGATGGAAGCCTTTGGGAAGAGAGTGCCATCCTCCCATCGGGCTGATTCTAGGCAAGTCCCACGCCACTGAGATGGGTCTTGGCATTCTACCTAACCGCATTCGCTTTACATGATGCACCGCAATGGAAACTTCATCAGCTCATTATTACTCCAAGGTACTTTCTATATCTTCATGGTCTTTCCATGATGGCGAAGTCGGTAGGTAGCATTGACTTGTCCATACGATGGTTGCCTAACGGGTGCTGACTGCCATCTTAGGTCGTGTCGAAGCACTATCAAAGAGTCTTGACCCAATGGCCTGTCGATGCTCTCCGTCCAGATGTTTCTTTTCAGAAAGCGATGCGCATGCGCATTGATCGGAGACTCGAGACCGCAAACACGAAATCCGAGAACCACGTGGTTGCGAACGGCGCCCAAGCGACAATACCTATGACCCCAAGATTCGACGAGCAGGCAGAGCTTGCGCAAGTCAATGTTTTATATTCGTTTCTCGAGAACAGATACTCCCAGAAGGTATGCGTCGCAGTGTGATCTTGCATGATGACGCTTTGGCTGATACATCTATAGTATCCTTTATCAGAACGCATCCTCAAGCCCGCTTCAAGCCCTACTTACTACGATGATCTATTGAAGGAGCTTCGAGAAGCACCCACCCGGTCTTGGTTTGGAAGGGTGATCAAGAGATGGAAAGGCTTCATACGATTCTCCTGATCGTACAACGCGTTTGTGGACAAGCTATGTAGAAATATTCGGTCAAAATTCACCTTGGTGGGCGTTTGTATCCGGGTCTTGCAAGTTGTTGCTCGCCGGGAGGGTATCATCTCTAGCACACCAACCTCAAGGCACTATCATCGCCTTGGAGAATCATCGCCTTGATGTCTTGTTGCGATGAAAGACATGAAGAGTTCACTTGCTTTCAGGGCTTTCTTAGGCATCTTGTTAAGTTCCAAGAAGAGTCGCGACGGTTTGTGCTTCTATGTTGTTTTGGCTTCGTGTTCTTCCTCCCTCAAGCAAGATTCTAATTTCACAGACTACGTTATTGGGGAGAGAATCAGGGCAATAGTAGCGCGAAACTGAGTACAGGATAGGTCACGTAGGACTAACACTAGGGACATTGTCTGCTTCGCGCTCGAAATCGAGCGCCAGCTTCTGTTATCGCTCGACGGGGTGTCGAATCGGCGATTTACAAAGCCGTGACAAGTACTTACCACACAAGACGTAGCGGAACCTGAGCCACACCTTCAGTCGGAGTCTCATCGGCGATGGTGGAATTGCAGGAAGGTCGGAGCTTCGGAGGGCCAAGATCGAATTGGAATAGTGCGAGTTGGTGCTCCAAAGATCAATCTCGATGGTAACGACGAGTTCTCTCGAAGCGACATTCCGTGCCATGCGACAGCGTAACCGACTCCCTCCAGTCCCTGTAGTGCAGGCTGAGCATCGGCACGAGGCGGCTGCAGCCAATGACGGAAGATGATGTCGGACACAGGAAGCTGTTCTGAGATGTACGAGGGTGTCGACCGTTTGCAGTACGGTCCATGCAAGCGAACATCGATCGCCGGGGTCTCCCAGCTGAAGTCCTCAGCGTGCGAGTCTCAGATCTGCGGCCCAAAATCGGGATATTGCTGTTATCGTCACGATCGCGAGGGCATCCTTTCTGTTGACACTACCCAAAACACCTCAGGAGCTCAGGTCATCATGGCTACCCTCGATACACTTACAACAGTCTCCCGAAGCTCGCCTCCTCCACACGTTCCTGTTTCTGAACGTCGAGGTATAACCCGATCGAGTCTCTCTATCACAATCTTTATTAGGAGATTTGGTAGGCAGAACACGATACTCTCTACAGTCGTATCTCCGTCGCGAGTGAATGCTCTTCACCGTGCTTGCGCTCTTCTTGACGCAGGTTAAGATGGCCATGTACCGCTGACGCACGAAAACCTCCCACAGCCCAGCTGCACCGCTCATCTACAGCTTCTGCCTCCGGGATCCAATGAGCGAACATCCGGTCGTCTCCTCTGGGTCTGTTTCGTTACGCTTTGAGCGCTCGAAACGAGCACTTTCACCCAACGCGCTCGCTTCCCCTCCGCCGCCTTCGAAGCGTTCGAGACTGGAGTCAGAACACGATTACGGACTCGTGTCCAGCCCCGCAAGAGACCCGGATCCGAGGATTCATCGGCTTTTGCCAACGAGGGTCGATGCCCCTGGGAAGCCGCAGCAGAGCTTTGTAGGGTTTGCTGCCCATAGATGGTTCGAGGAATCCAACAACGACGTATTTACTCACGCCAAGCTTGACACTTTGTCCAGTAAGAAGCATCTTACGCCAGCTACTGTGTTGCCAATACTGAGGTCTCGTACAGATGCTGCGCCACTCTATCTCAAAGACAGTCCATTCGGACTAGATAGTGCCTATGCCTTCCCAAGTCAGCCTGGTAGCGATGGACTTCAGGCTGAACAGCCACAGTCGTACCCCATACTAGGCCGAGACATTGCAAGTGGAAGCATTGACGACGACTATCGCAGTGTTATCGACGACTTGACTGTTGAGAATAAGAAGCTTAAGAAAAGGCTCCGGAAATATGAAAAGCTGCATTGCTCACATCTGCAGCAAGAGAAGCTGTTCGAAGTTCGAGCACCTGGACTACCTGAGTGCGAAAAGCAGGAGCTAGAAACGGTACTCCGCAGGTTCGCAGCCAGTCTTGATGATCCGAGGGCAAAAGGAGCGGTCAACGCTGGAAGTCTGCGAACGCAGAGGCATCGTGTTAGTACAGCCAAACCACTGAAATCTCGTCGAGCGCCCGCCGACTCCACTTACGCGTCCAATTCTGCCTCAGATATGATCATACCGCCCACTCGCCTTCCAGATCGCACCCATCAAGAGAAGCCTCTACCGTCTACTGACGCCAAACACAAGAATGTCGAATCACACATGGAGCATATGCCACAAGCTATTGTTCCATGGCTCTCGGACGAGGCGAAAATGAAAATGATCGTCGGAAGGCTTGAGCAAGTCTTCAATGGGAAATCCGCCACTTGGAGGGGGCCTCGGTCCTTGCAGCAACAGCATGAGATATCCACATCAGCTGTCATGCTGGAAAATAGCGCAGGACAATTACAAAGTGATAGAGGGATGCCAGAAGGTTTTCGAGAGGCTCGGATACTGCCCGCAGACTATGAGAACCTTGATAGCATCAGTGGGGCTCAGTCGTGGAATGATTGTTACAATGACCCATTGTCTGACAGTGCCAAGTCAAGCGATGAAGGGCCGCCAGGTCAACGGCCCACGAGACCGATGGACCTCGACCTCAATCGTCCGCAAGTCGGTGCGGACAACATGGAATACATTCGCCACCTTGGACTTGCATCTCCAGTAAGACATTTCAACGTTCCGGACAATGGAGAAGGTTGGGTATATCTCAATCTCTTGTCTAACATGGCGCAACTCCACACCTTCAACGTAACGTCCGAATTCGTTCGAAAGGCTATCGCAAAGTCCAGCTCCGGATTCGACTTGTCTCAAGATGGCCAGCAAGTGAGATGGCGCGATACTGTAGGGATGGCTTCCGGCAAGTCAGACAGCAGCGACGGCAGCAGAAATCGTGCTCCTCAGGATCCGGCAAGCGACGATAAGATTCGCAACCTTCGAGCTGTTGTTCAAATGTCCAATACAGACTCAAGAGTTACGCTCAAGCAAAGAACTACCGACCCTAGCAATTTTGAGAATGCACGTACTCATGATTACGAACCATTATTCATCTATGGTACTTTGTTAGCAGACAGCTACTCCTCCAACGATAGTGAGCCATCCGACTTTGATGATTCTGGCCAGTCCAACGGTTTTGAGGCTCTTCAACCGTCGAACAAGGAAGAAGTCTCATCCCGCCGCAAAAGTGGCAATGGACCGATAATATTCTACAGGCAGGCGACGTTTTGTACCGATCTAAGTGGCCATGTCCAGACTTCCTTGACTAGGCATACCAGATACGCTCGATTCTCCGCGCAGCCGCTTGGCCAACGTTCGATTCCTGCGGATTATGGCATCTGCAGTAGCGAGCGGCCAGAGAAAGCCGTACGCGTGCTTTCTACTGCCCCGCCACTCATGGCTGTTACCGACAGTAGAGCTACATCGGAGACCGGATTCGACTTCCCTGACATTGAGTCGTTGTCATCGCACCCCGGTAGCGACGGTATGGAGCCGTTATCCTTTGAAGCGTCTGGGCTTGCCGGAATAAAACCTGAAGACAATTTCCTGGTCGACGTCGCAATAGAGCATACTAAACCCAAGAGAGCTACAACCCGATCATCCCCTTTCTCAATTCTTGGAAGACAGGTGCACCGAGGTCACGCACACCATAGTATAGCTGCTAAGATAGTCTACACATTGACAGGACCGGGAACAACCTTTTCCTTGACCGATCATCTGGAGATGCAGAATAGCGTGCTCTCTACGAAGACTACTAATTTACCACCTTCGTCACTCCCCCAGCCATCCTACATCTACCTGCCGTTTTCGTCATCCGACAGCGACGATGGTGAAGCAGATGAAAGCGAGAGTGTTTCAGACGACTCCCGAGATCCCAGCAACAGTGCGATGAGCGAATGCCGATGCAGCGTCGACGACGATGATGAACTTTTACCCACCGGACATCTGCCCGTTCCACTATCTCCAGCGGGGGAACTCCACCGCCAGTCGAATACCGAAGACGAACATGATAGCGATGAATCCATCGACTTGCTTGCTTACGCTCGCAGCCGGGATCGATGGGCTGTCGCCGCTTGGGAGATGGACTACGATGCCGATGGCACAAAAAGTGTGTCTGATGTGCCGGCCAATGGATCTGCTTTCGAAGGAGCCAGCTGAGATGCTGACGTGTCTTGGGCCAAGAATTGTAGCATTGCTGAAACAGTAGCAATGGAGGAAAGGATGTTAAGTAACCAGGATAGCTTCGCATTGGGCGGTCTTTTCGTTTACATAGATAGAGATAACCATATAAACGTGTAGACCAATACTGCATCTACTCAGGTCCTGCATAGAAGCGACCCAGGGAAGTGTGGTCCATGAAACCGGGATGATGCTGCGAAGCGACGGTTTCTCGTTGCCTTTGCGATATAACGGCAGCCATAGGGTACGGAGAAACCTTGAACTAATTAGGCCCATGCTTAGTCATGGCCTACTGCCGTTTTGAAGCTTCATGCATGGAGACCGACAGCTCCCTTTGCCCCGTAGACTGCCCACTGGATGGACATAGATCTTTCTTATCTCGTAGTATCTTTCTTCTGTATATAACAGCTTATCCCACTCTCAATGCGCCATGTCTCGAAAAGCGACTATGCAAGCTGCACTTCGACTGACAAAGACGCTTTAGCAGCATCATCACTCTCCACCATCTCACTAGGATTCAAGCATGGCAGGCGCCCCTACATTCGGCTTGCGAGTCGCCTTTCGTTCGCGAAACGTACATCATGCGCAACAACATGTCTACAACAGCTCCATACATTCTGTGGGCTCCCGCTTCTTCAGCACCACCCTCCCCCGTTTTGAGATCAACAAAGTCGTTTCCTCGCCCTCCGCCGCCATTGCCGATATGGCTCCTTCTTCCACCCTTCTAGCCGGCGGTTTTGGTCTCTGTGGTGTCCCCGACACCCTCATCAACACCGTCCACTCCACGCCTCACGTCACGGATCTTACGGTTGTTTCAAATAACGCCGGCATCCCAGGCTCAGGTCTCGGCCTGCTCCTCGACTCTGGACAAATCAGTAAAATGATCGCCAGCTATGTTGGAGAAAATAAAGTCTTCGAACGCATGTATCTGAGTGGAGAGATCGAGTTAGAGTTGACGCCGCAAGGAACTCTAGCTGAGCGGTGTCGTGCTGGTGGAGCTGGCATACCGGCGTTTTATACGCCTGCTGCGGTCGGCACAGTGGTGCAAACGGGCGAGTTGCCGCTCCGGCATAATACTGATGGCACTGTAAAGCATTACAGTAAGCCGCGCGACGTGCGCGTCTTCAACGGCAAGCCGTACGTCCTGGAAGAAGCTATCCGTGGCGACTGGGCTTTTGTCAAAGCCTGGAAAGCTGACAAGTTGGGCAACTGCCAATTTCGATACGCGGCCGCGAACTTCAACGGGCCGATGGGCCGAAATGCAAAGATGACTATCGTAGAAGCGGAGGAGATTGTAGAAGTTGGAGCGATCGAGCCGGCGGCAGTGCATTTGCCTGGAATATACGTGAAGCGCGTGGTCAAGAGTGAGGCGAAGAAGGGCATTGAGAAATTGACGTTGAGAAAAGAGGGACAGAGTATGGGTGCACTAGGCCAAGGAGAGACTGCTAGCAAGCGTGAACGCATTGTAAGAAGAGCAGCGAAGGAGTTCAAGAATGGCATGTATGCAAATCTAGGCATCGGGATGCCAATGTTGGCGCCAACTTTCGTTGATCCGAGCGTGGAGGTTCAGTTGCAGTCGGAGAATGGGATTCTGGGTTTAGGACCGTATCCGAGGCAAGGGGAAGAGGATCCGGATCTGATCAATGCGGGCAAAGAGACGGTGACCTTGTTATCTGGCGCGGCTTGTTTTGGCAGTGACGAGAGTTTTGGCATGATAAGAGCAGGCAGGATTGATTTGACAATATTGGGTGCCATGCAAGTTAGTGGCAAAGGGGATTTGGCAAACTGTGAGTTGGCGTGCCGCCAAATGTGATGTGCCTACTGATAGCGCTTTCGAAGGGATGTTGCCAGGCAAAATCAAGGGCTTTGGCGGCGCCATGGATCTAGTCTCCAACCCCACGGCTACAAGAGTTGTCATCACCATGGAGCACACGGACAAGAAAGGACGACCGAAAATACTGAAGCAGTGCGAGTTCCCATTGACGGGGAAAGCGTGCGTCAGCAGGATAATCACAGACTTGGTACGACCCTTCACATTCTGACGGTGCCGCTGTCCTCTACTCATCGTGTCCTTCTGTATCGCATATGTCTCCTCCAACGCCGTTCGCCTCCCCGATCCCTTCACTGACGCATCTATTACTATCTAGTGTGTCTTCGACATCGACTTCGCCACCGGTCTTACACTTGTCGAATTAGCGGATGGAGTCACTATCGACGAAGTCCGCAGTAAGACGGAAGCCGAGTTCCGTGTCGCGGACGACGTGAAGCCAATGCTGTAGGCTATCATCTCATATTTGGTACGCACCGGGACCGTGGGACTGGATCGGCAGAGGGAAACATGGCAATTGGTTCGTATGTTAAAATTTGGGTGCGATTCCTCGTTTCCTAAATTCTCTTCAATCCCAGGAGGAGCACAGACTCCCAAGCTCCCCATTTTCGACCGATTCCTTTCCGGGTCAGGAAAAGCTAGCGATTGACCTGATAAGAAGATCAGATCAAGGTAGCGCGGAGCGTGTGATTAGTCCTCCGGCGCTCTCGGTTTCAGCAGTGCAACCTCTTTTCTACGAAGAGATAATGGCTGCTCGAAATATGAATACGACCGCTGAGTTGTCGACATCTCAGGAACGAATAGTGAGCCGCACGATCACGAATCCAAAGTATACTATAACGGAACCTGCGGATCAGCCAGCACATTTCTTGGAAAACAGGCAGTGCTTGCACAGAGGAAAGCAGTCACTCTAGCGACCACACCACAGTCAAGATAGAAAGGCTTTGAGGGTGTGCGGTCTTACGAACAGTCTCATACACCAGAAACGGTTTTGCCGCTTGTGTGTCTGCGCTTAATTGCCCGGATACCAAAATTATCGATACCATCTGCACTTCGCCACAAACGGGACGGCACGCCTGCGAGTGTGACATGTGCAGTCTTGGGTTATCGATAGAAGTCTGCGGCTCGGATGCATCTGCAGGTGCCAGTGGCACTCAAGATGGTGGTCTAAAATTGGGTGATAACGCCTCAGCTAAACCGGCATGGACGACCATCGAGAGGAACGCTGTAGCGATCCTCATTACGCGGTCTTTCAACGTCTGGCAGGCAAGGATTGCTGCCGCCTCTCTTCGTGTTTGATTGGAGGTAGAAGATAAAATGTGCATAAGTTCAGTAGCAATACCTGGTACTTCACCGAAGGTAGGCTTCCCATAATTATATCATCCGTCTCTATATTATTCTTCGTCAGGCGCTCTTGGCTGAAATTGGCTCTTGCCTTGTTAGCTGTACAACCGCATTCCCATCTCTGCCCTTTCACGTGACCATAGTTCCTCCATTTGTTAGTTTGACTCTCAATGCTACAATCTAAGCGTCTAGGTTCTCCTTTTCTGGGATCTATTGCCACAACACCTCGTACATCAAGTCTGCTGTTACATTTCCCAGCTAGCAAGCCCGGCTCGGTCCCAGAATCCTTTTTCTACGATCAGATCGCGCGATCTAAACGCAGCCTTGAGCGCACGACCTGCCCCATCATCACCTCACACCCTTCGATACATATCCCTACATCAGATTAACCCAGACTCCAGCGGCTATGGCTCACAACCTATACACATCCGCACCATTCTCGACTGGTCATTGGTCAACCCTTTGACGACCTGACTCCATCCAGCAGCACTCATCCCTAGTCCTCGCTTCCCATCATCTCCCAGCCACTTGCCCACCTATACAAGCTTAGTATTCCTACACCAAAACGAGCACCGTGGCTAAGCAATGTCTTACCATCCTCCCCAACCCGCTGTCTCTTTGAACCAACCCCCCAAACGTTCCCCTCATAGCCCGTGAACTACACTATTAGCCATCGCATTCCCCCGGGAACCCAATGCCTCAGCCTCACGTACCACCAAGCAAACAACGCCCATCCAACCCCTCCCCACAAACCAAACAAACCCGATCCCACCTACATCAAAACACCATCTTCCCACAACTCGCCCACCCGCCCATTTCTCTCCCATCTTCCGAGTCCACCTCGTTATCCCCATCCACTCTTCAACCCCTTTCTCCCCTGTCCCGTCAAAGCACACTTCCCACCTTCCGCCACCGGCGCTGAAGGTGAAACGCCGGTGTGTATGATCGCCCTCCCCTCCTCAACAATCTCTTTCTGTCTAGAACCTGGGGAAGCGCAAGAAGTCTTGGCTCGAGAATGGGGATTTGGAATTGCCAGGTAGGAAAACATTGGGGTCGGATTAGGGGTGGTGATCTGTAAGGAGAGGGAGTGGATGCTGTGGGGAAAGGGGTTTTATGGGTAAATTATTCATTCCACCAGAAAATGCGAATGGCGCCAGGGCCTTTTCCTGGGTAATTTTTTGTCCCGCAAGACTATCTTCTTTTCCGACTATCAATTGAGCAGTGGTTCTCCGTGAGTCTGGTGGATATCAAGTGTGAATGGGTGCTTGACTGAAGATGTTCAATAGATCGTTCTATGATAATATGGCCTATGAACATGGTATGGCCGTACCGGAAAAGCCTCTCTCTAAACCAATCCCCAACCTGCTAGAAATCGTGAATCAGCCGGCTGTGAGATCAGCGCTGGCTTTTGGTATCATTGTCGCGTCAGACCTTCAAACCTCGCCCCCATCCCAAGCACTTCGCTCAATCGGCCCGTGGCGAAGAGAAAAACATCCTCACAATCCATCTCCTTCCTGCGCCCTCCGATCCTCATCCCAAATGTACAAATATCGTTCGTCACCAAACATCCACTTACTTCCCGAACACAAGATCCCAGCAATTACCTCCACTCATTCAGCTCCCAGGCTTCCACGGCGGCCTGTTTTGCGTCCCCAACGGAATGTTATTGACCGCCCCGATCTGCGACGGCCACGTCGTACTATTCCCTGTCCTGCCGATCTGATTCAACCGGCTGTATCCTCCCTCGCCCTGGCTTCCATTCATGCCGACGAGGGCATCCGCCCAGAATACGAACATCTGCGTAGGTAAGCCCGTGACATTTGTCTTTGCGGAGGCGAGCGGTTGATAAACGGCTTTTCCAGAATTGACTAACGAAGCGGGCTGCACGACAAGTGAAGAGGAGAGGTTGTAGGTTTCTTGGTTGTCTATGGCAGAAGGGATGCCAGTGATGAGGGTCTCGTGGATGGAATTGTTGCTACTCGGTAGAGCGCGGTAGAGGTACGTTGTGCCATTGAAAGAGGTAGCGGCGATATCGGCGTTGTTGTGGGGAAGGAAGTTAGGAATCGAAAGACCTGGAGGTAAGGGGTTACTCGTAAAGATCGGGAATTTGAAATATGTATGGAAGAGCGACCGGGCGTACCTTTGGCATATATTGCATTGGGTGTTGAGATGTCGATCCAATACTCTTGCAACGTCTTGTTGCCGGTCGAAAAGAGTAGACGCAGAATGTTCGTACTCTCATCAATGGTGGCTGCCATGTGCGAGTTCGGCCACGAATCGGTGAAGTTGTGACCCTCGGACCAATGATCGCCATTCAGATTCCATATCAGTTCCTGTATGACACTTGATTCATCCAAGGATTGCTGCCGATAGAACAGGCGAGCTTGGGGTCCATCGTGGAAGATCGGAGAGTAGACAGCTGCCATTCGATAACCGTCCCAGTCATTCACGGGGTCCCGATCGTCGTTGTTAGCAATTGTCACATTGCCCCTGGCAGAAAGACGGAGTTGGGTGCCCAGAGAAAATTGCTCCCAGTCCAACGTATCGGAGAACATCTTACGCTTCTCTTGTAGATTGAACTTCTCATCGATATAAAAGATCGTTGCCTGTAAACTGATCAGCAAATCCGACCGCAGACAAACGACAGATTATACTACCTGCTGCTCTGTACCGTTCAAGTACGTTATCGTCGCTAAGCCAGTGTTGTTCACTGCATCAGTGAGGAGTGGACTGCTCTAGTATTAAGAACATTCACTTGATTCGGCGCGACGACTTACGATGCCTCTTGCCAAGGGCCAAGTTGATCGGAGATTGTCTCCTTAACATTGCCAATGACTGACTGAAAATACATTCTGAAAGTTTGCTTGCTCAAGAGATCGCCGTGGCCGGGGTTAACATATGATATCACGTTCATAGGCGACCCTGCGATCACATCTTCGGAACTGCGCAGTAACGTGCTTTAGCATCTCAACCACCCAACTCTGCTTGCGTGAAACCTACCGGAAAAGACCATCAACTGCAGGAGCCAGAGAGGCTGTGGGTGCTGCTGAAGCCGGAGTTGATGGCGCAGACGTATCTGACGATGAATGCTTCATGCCTCCAACAACGCCGCCTACAATCGCCGCCGCGATGATGACGGCCAGAAGAGCCATAAAGAGTATCCAAAAGGTCCGTCTCCGCAAACCGCAAATCTTACGAGGCGTCGGTTCTGGAGGTAGAGGAATCTCGTCATCCATCATCTTCGACTTTGCAGGCGTCATTGGGGTTTCTGGCACTATGGTTGTCCCAGCCATAGCCGAAGTCATTGTCCCCGTCATTGTCCCCGTCATTGTTGAGTCCATGGCCGAGTCCATAGATGTCGGCGATTCACTGCCATTGTCATCAACCCTTATCTCTTTTTCAGTCAGGTATATCTCGTTGCTTTCTCGAGGGCGCTTCAGCTGATGACTATGGAGGGGATCTAGGTGTTTCTCGATGTTGTCCATGGCTCTGGTGTCGACTTGAAGTCCCTCGTAGTTCCGTCGATCATCCCGATACTACATCATATGTCAGCGAATCGAAGTTTCTTCGACGGTCCCCTAAGGATCTTACTGAATCGGAGGAGTCATGTTTTGACATGATGCCGGCTCACGTCGTACTATTGTATTATTGGTGTAACCGACGCAGATGGATGGGTATGCAGAGGCAGCTATACACATTCTTTGTCCGCGTGGACATTAAGGAAAGGGAAAATCTCCGAGAGGGTTATAATCCCTCAGGACGCACGTGCGGCGATCTGAGTGGCTTGGGTGGATTGTACGCTAGAAAAATACGATGCGCGCAAGAGATGTTATTCTCTTTGCGCAAGAGAGCCGCGACGCCTACCCTTTTGTGTTTTGGCGGTGCTTCAGAGGCCTCTTTGTCGCAGGCCGAAGCCTTAGCCTCTCATATCGGTCTCCAGCTGCAGGGTTCATTGCGTGGGTGGTCAGAGCCAGCCACATTGCGCTCCTGCCGATGGCACGTTTCATACGCTCCGCCTAAAGCATTAGACTTGGAATCAATGAACAGGGGCCAATGAGCAGGACGGAACATAGGACAGTTGAGGACCAGGAAAAGCCACAGTCAAGCGAATCAAGGCACCAGCTCACATATCAACTGACGATGACCGCATAATTTTCGCAAGGCGGTCAAAACTCCCAATTATGAAGCATCCGACCGGGCCAACATGCCCTGGCCAGACGTCGAAAGTGGCAGTTGGGGCACAGGGGATTGGGGGCTAAGAACACTGAGGATCGACTGCGCGGGAGGATATCCGGCTGCAGTCTCCTGCAGGTTCCTTAGAATTCATGGTCGGTGGTCAGACATATTTCTCCGACAACGATAACAATGCATATTGGCTGGAGCAAAGTAAGAAAGTCAGACTGGGAGACTGGGGACCGGAGAATATGGGGTCGATCATTGCTGCGGGTGCAGAAACGATTGTGAGGATGGCAGTAGTGACGGAGATGCCTGCAGATGCGTCCAAATGCCTGGATACTGTGACAGGATGAGGCTAGCGTGGGAGCCCTCGTATCTGGATTGGCCGAATAGCGAGGCAGCGCTTATATCGTCGCTTAACAGGATCCGCCATCCGCCCGAAGCCTGCAAGTTCGTGCAACTGCAGAGGCAACTAAAGTACGGAGTAACAGCAGCTCAGACTTTCCACGCGTTCACTAACGCCGCATCGGTATCGATAACCTGTTGCTTTGCATATCATGAGACGCTCTATCCATTGGCTAAAGGTTGGCCAGGCTTGATTCTGCATTTAGTAGCATATGCTGCAGCAACTCATCTTTGAAGACCTTTACTCCTTCACTCTATAGCTCGACAATGATGGGCACGTCAGCGTCTTGGCGTGTCCGTTGCTGGCAATCCAGCGTGCATTCATGCCCAGTACCCAGTGTGATGATGTGATTCGCGGTCTGGATAAGCCAAACCTTGGTCTCCCATCGAATCGTTGAATGCAATCGTGCGCTTGTTGCAAGGAACACTTGAGCATTTGAGGTCAGACGATCTGTCTAGCCAAGCAAGCAAACCAAAGAAATCAACCGGACTGTACACTACCGGCAAAGGAAGCGAAGATACGAGGCCATCGACTCACCAAGGCGTAGTCATGCCGTAGTCCTGCAGTCTAGACTTGCCAGATGCACTTGTGACGATACGTAAGAAAACGTGGTCTAGATTTGGTACTCCCGGAATCCTGCAGCCACCTTCTGCCGCGGGAAATTTCGAGTCCGATGCGTGATACCCCACTCGATCTCGATCTTCGGTCAGCCACGCCGAAAATTGTACTGATTTTGGAACGCCCTCCGAGTGCCCTATAAACGATTGTCTTGATTGATGCGGGGCAAGGAGGTGTGATGGAAGAATCCAGCGTCCTATATTCACATGACGCTAATTCTTTTTAGTACGCCCATTGCATGATCTAGAATATGTGTTTCAGATGCGTTACGCTTGGCTTGATTCCTCATCATCGTCACGAGGCATCTGCACACCCATCAAGCCCATCATGTTCGAACCAGGACCAGCCATACCGCCCTGGCTTTTGAAGCTTGCAAGCAGGTTCCTGGCGACATTTAGGTCAATGTCCACTTCTTCGCTAGATTCATCAGCAGGTGTAGACAGTAAAGGTCGGCCTTCGTGATCGTTCGTTTTAGTGCGACACATTTCAAGCTGCGACGTGGACTTCGTCGAAGCCAGGTCAGGGTCCAAGCGCAAAGCGCCTGCATCGCGAAGCTCGTGTTCCATGGCACGCATAGTGTTGCGTATCTTTACTTCTTCACTGTGAATGTCAACAGAGGCGTCGGCATTGAGGTTGTGCGGTTGGATCATAGCGTTCGATGGCTGTTGTGATCCAGTCATCGATAAGCCCATCATCTCCTTCATTATGAATGTGAAGCCTTCTTCGTCAAAACAAATATCTGGGTCGTCAGACCCAAGCGTGCTCTGCTGGCTAGATGTGTCGTCCCCAATTTCGTCGTCATCACCATCCACGTTCTCTTGCTCCTCTGCACCCTCAAGGCCAGCTTTGTCGTCTTCAAGAAAATTTTCAAATTTGGCAACCATCCTGCGCAGGTTATCTTGCGCAGCTTTGTCGCCGAAGCCGCTACTGCCATCCCACTTAATATCTGCCTTGTTGCCGGCAAGTTCTCGTTCAAAATCCTCGAAGTTAATGTTAAGCCATCGCTCGTCGTCTTGGGTTTGCCTCCATCGTGCAATCTCGCCAATTGCCGGCAAGTTATCTTCTCCCCTGTTGACGTCTTCGAGCAAAAGCGTTATTTCCCGTACTTGCCTCTTGTCTTTGTTCTGGGGATCCGACATCAGCATCTCAAACCCGCAGGCAAGCTTCATACCAGTCTCGGCTTTCGTATAACTATTGTAATCGTCTTTGTCTGTTAAAGCCTGATTCCAAATCATGGGCGCTGTAAATTGCTGGCTTTTGATTTGTGCGTACCCAATCTTCGTAAATTTCACGGATACAGTGACAAGATCTCGGGGTGGAAATACTAGACTGGCACTATCAGTAGTCCTGAGTGGTCGTAAAGCGATGGGATCTCGGAGATAGAATGCTTCAACTGCTGAGCTAATATATGTTTCATCCTCATGCAGGATATACGCCAGCTTCCTAGGTATCGTGATTAGAGCGTGATGAAGGTTATCTTTGACCTTCTCGGGATACTTCTCGAATCGATGGAACGCTTCTTTCTGCACCGAAGGCAGGTGTAATAACTTGGAGCGATCATGTTCTAGGAAGGTTAGGGCTTCCTGAAGGGTTATAGCTGTGGCCGATGGCCGCTTCTTTGTACGTCCCTCTGTCGACTGGTCGGGGGGGATGATGCGAAGCTCGCCTCTGTGGATCCATACCTGGAATAAGTGTAAGTGACCAGTAATGACGCTGACTATTCAACGTACCCTGAACTTGGCGACTTCAGGGTTGAGCCACGTGGGGAGTTGATTTGCAGCCTCGATCAATAGAAACTGCCCGTCTCTATCTACCGCCCTGATCCAGACATCTGGATGTTCTCTACTTAATTGGTGCAGAATATACACAATCAACCATTGGTCTTCAATGGAATCGCCATAGTTCGTACGACCTCGAAGAAATTGTAGCCCTGGAGTAACGGCGTTAATCCGAGCACGTGACCGCCGTGAGTATCCCAATGACATACCCTTTTCTTGCGCAAAGTTTAGCTTGAAGTTGTCTCGCTGCCATATGTAGCCTTCCAACAGCTTCTTGGTCAGTACATTGGCTGACTTTTGCACTTCTCGAAGCTTATGCCGGATATCAATCTGCTGAAGCTTGGTGTCGATGATATACAGAGCATAATCAACGCAGTCGTCGGGCAGACCTCTGGGAAAACCATCAAAGCCTTGCCCAAACCATTTGAAATCTTCTGTCGAACCGTTCATCTCTGATATCCGCAGGTCAAACATATAACACTATTGTTGAAGCGTACTGATCTGTGACTTCGAGATTGCCGCCACAAGGCTGAAAATAAGCTCCCCGCGGCGGCTGCGCTAATCAAGAGGAGTAAGTTAGCCGATTGTTTATGGGTAAACAATAACGCTGGTCTAAATCTTTCGAACGTGATGAAAGCATGCATTAGACTGCATCACCTCTCTATTTCTTTCACGGTCGGGAGTGGACGCCGAGTTTTCGGTACCCAGACCAAGAATGGCTTACCTTGAGACGCCTCGTACGGACGCTGGGAACGCGACATTCATGACTAACGGCCGCAAATTGGAGGACTTTTCAGTCGAGAACTCATTCGTTGCCCCATCGAAGAATGATGACCTTCTGTCACATATGCGCAACGGCCGTCGCCTTGACCTAGGGACACCACGAACACGTAACCCTCTCACCGATAGGCGCAATCTGCCCGATGTCCCCAAGCCTGGCGAGTTCACTCCTCTACTGAAAAGTGTGACTAAGAAGAACTTCAATCGCAGCAACACCATTCGAGGCGTGCCGCAGACGCCTGCTTTCTTGAAGGATGGGGAGACGCCTGCGTTGCCGGGCACCAATTCATCAAGGATCTATGGAGAAGAGACTGGGAGCCTGGCAGGAGCTGACGAAAATGGTACACCGGTACCGCATGTCGCCACCAGCAGCGCTCAATCAACTCCGCTGGCCTTGCCTCAACGGGATGCTGGGGGGATTTTGACTGCCGAAGGCAATGCATTGACGCTGCGGGAGCAGGAAAATGTAAGCTCACCACGCTACCTGAGCGTATAGAGGCTAATTGCGCCTGCAGATCATCAACAAGATCGAGAAAGAGAACTTTGGACTGAAACTGAAAATCCATTTCCTCGATGAGACCCTGAAGAAAGCAGGTCCAGGCTACAATGCGGCGGCCCTGAAGGAGAACACCGACTTAAAGGTAGACAAGATCACCATGCAGAAGGAACTTGCGCAGGCCAGGAAAACCCTTGTGAAGACCGAGCGCGAACTAGAGCAGTACAGATTGCATCTGCAGGAAGTCCAACGCAACATCCAGCGCAGGCACTTGGATGAGAATCTGCAGCGGGAACTGGAGTCTCTGAGAGATAGCGTTGCGGCCAAGGACCACGAGCTAGCGCAGCTTCGTCAACAAGTTTCTCTGGCTGATGCTCAGAAAGATGAGGCCGAGAAGCTGCGGGGCGACTTGGAGGATTTAGAAGCTGATCTGCGAGAGAAGGATCGCTTGGTTGAAGATCGAGAAGATGTGATAGATCGCCTCAAGGACCAAGCCCAGAAGTACTCTAACGAGTTAGCTCACACGCAGGATCAGGTCGAGGTCGAGAAACGGCGCACACAGGATATTCAAGAAGATCAAGAAGACCATGCCAGAATGTCCGAAGAATTGACAGAGACGCGAAAGGATCTCAAAGAAGCTCTAGCAGCGAAGGAGAAAGCAGAGGAGGATCTTGAAGAGGTCAGTACACCCTCAATTATGGTGTGCTGCAGGCACATGACTTACGTTGTGTAGCTGCAAGACGAAATGGCGAATAAGTCAGTGCACACGAAAGGTCTAAGCCGACAGCTCGAAGACAAGGCCCACAAATTGCACAGTGATTTAGCTGAGCTTCGCACCAAGCATGCTGATCTGCAAAACCGTTTTGACGATCAGTCTAGAGAGTTGAAGCGAAGTCAGGAGGGTAGTCAAAGTGCCAAGCAAGATGCGGAAGATCGCGAGGAGCGGCTACAAGATCAACATGAGCTACTTCGCCACGACCATGAAACTGCCGCTCGAAAATGTGAGGCTCTGACCAAGGAGATTCAGAAGCTGTGTAAAGACCTGCAAGCCAAATCCGAAGACAAGGATCTATTGCACTCGCGCCATGATGCTCTCACAGTTGAGTCACACACCTTACAGAAGGATCTCTCCAAGGCCCGGTCGAAAATTGAAGAGCTGGAAGAGAGCCTCGACGAGGAGAGACAGCATGCGCTCGATAACGACCATCAGCTACGGAGCGAAGCCAAGGATGAGATCGACCGCCTTTCCGATAGAGTCAATAGCCTACGTCGCGAACTTGACGACAAGACAAACGAAAACAATATGGATCGAGAACGCTGGGGGAGTCAACAGAGAGATCTTCAAAGCCAAAGAGAAAGATCTGACGAGCGAGCTGCTGGGCTTCAGCGGACTGTCAACAAGCTGCAGGAGACCGAAGGCACCTTGACAGATCGAGAGAGCAACCTTCAGCAAGCACTCGAAAGCGAGAAGCAACGCCATCGAAGCGAGGCAGCCGTGCTCGAACGCCAAATTCAAGAGCTGAATTTCGATGCCGACGAGAAGCGTCAGGCCATTGAAAACGTTCAGTCTGAACTTTCACAAACTAAGGAGGAGCTCCGAATTAGTGTTCGAAACCAGTCGACATACGAGGACAGGATTCAAGCTTTGGAAGACGAGGTTGAAGTCCTGCAGACTAGCCTGGACGAGGAGACGGAACAAGCCAGACTCGAAATAGAGGCAGCTCGGCAGGAGGCGGAGTCATTAAGAAGTCAGCTACACGCCTTGAAACAACAATTCGAGCACGTGGAGCAGGCTCAAGGCTCCTCTGAGGGAGTGCATTCTCGACTGCGAGATCTGAATGCCCAGCTCGAAACCATTAGGAGCGACAAGCAATCTCTTCAAGACCGACTTGCCACGATCAACGTGGAGGTTCAGTCCTTGCGAACGACGTCCGCGCAGACTAAGGCAGAGCGAGACGAGATGAAGGGCCAGCTCCAGCAAATGCAGAACCAGGCTGACGAAACGTTCAGGCTCGATCAAGAGAGGGTCGAGCTGCGAACATCGAAGCTGAAGTTTGAGAATGACGTTCACCGCCTGCGTGAGGAGCGGAAGGGCCTCATCGAGAAGAATCAATCTGTCGAGCGAGAGCTAGAAGCGGAGATCGAGCGAGCTAACTCGGATGAAGCGCGCTTGAACGACAATGTCACAGACCTGCAACGGAAGCTCACTTCATCTTCGGAGGGCCGTGACAGGGAGCTCCAGTCCGCCAAACAGAAAGTGCAGCGACTCGAGCAACAGGTGGAAGATCACGAGACTCGATCGGGCCATGGTGATCAGGGTGCGGGATTTCCCATCGAATTGTCAATGCTGCAAAAAGATCTGGGCACCGCCCGCCACAAGGAGACAAACTATCTTCACAGAGAAGCCACCTATAAGGACACTATTCGCGAACTCAAGCAACACGTCGCTCATCTCGAACGACAAGTCCATGAAATCGAGATCTCCCACCTAGCAGTCGACACCCCCAAATCCTCCAACAACGGCTCAGCACGTAAGACTGAGCTCCTCGAACTTCGCCGCCAACTCTTCGACGCCCAGCACCAGCTTAAAGACCTCCGAACCAGATCCAAAGAATCCGAACGCTCTCTTCAACGCCGCCTCCTCGACTCCGAGCGTCAAGCACATGCTGAATCCGAAGCCTTCGACCAGCAGCGCGACCAGCTGGAAGCCTCTCTTTCCAACTGTCGTGTCGAGATCGAGTCTCACATCTCCAAGAACTCTATCGCCGATAAAACCATCTCACGTTTACGCACACGCATCCAGAACCTCGAGAATTCCCTACAAGTCGCCCGTGTATCGACAGCTGCCGACCTAACCATGGCCGAAGAGCGTAAGGACCTGCACGAGATGCTCAAAGACGCCAAACTGTCTGCCGAAGATTTGCGGCTGCAGATCGTCACACGGCAATCCCTGCTCGACGCTGCCACCTCCCGCGAAAAGGACCTTCGCGCCCAGCTGCAACGTGTTCGCGAGGAACGCACCCTCCAAAGTCAGAAATCCTCTGCGCTGGCTTCGGAGCTCGATAGCTTGCAAGCAACTTACGAAGCTACTCTCGACAAGTTCACAAGGAAACAACAGCAATGGGAAGCGGAACGCAAGCGCGTGCGATTTCCTAATGTGAGCGTCAGTGAGGGCAATAGCCAGTTGGAGGCCGTGGTGAAGGAGAACGAGAAGCGACATGCAGCGGAGCTGAAGGGCTTAGCGAAGCAGATTCAGTGGTTGCGGGCAAAGCTGGGAAGGGAAGAGGGGTTCAGGCTGAGTTTGGCGTGGGAAAAGAGGTGGTTGACGATGCGATGCGAGATGTTTGAGGCTTGGTATGAGTTTCCAATTCTTGCCGTGGCTTCGGCTGCGATATGTAGACGCAACGTGCTGACGTTCAACCCAGTAATGCAATTGACCTCGACCTCCTCCGCGACATGGGTTTGGCACCAGCGAAGAGGCCTAAGTCACGGAAACCGCCTACGCTCCGGGTGGTGGCGACCATGGTGCTGGCGAGCTGTAGGATGAAAAAGTGGGCGCATGAATGGTCGCAGCAGAAGAAGCTCAAAGCGAGCTTGGTAAGGGGTTTGGAGACCATGAAGGCCAAGGGAGCGCAGCAAAGGAAGAGTAGCATGAGGTGATCGATGGTGACCGGACGTTGGCTTCAGTACAGGATGACTGCATTGTTGAGAGCGTAATTGGCGTTGGGTACACGATTTGGAGCAGTGAATGAGCAGGCATGGCAGAGAGTAAATGACTGTCTTCATCCAAGCATTAATCTCCCACCAGAGGGTGTCAAGAGTCTCGTTGGAAGGCACTAGGTGGCTGCGCTGCCGCGCTCACTCAATGACCCGGGCAAATGATGAGCGCCCTGCTTGTCGAGGGAAGGCGACAATCACTGTGTGATCCGCAATTGGTGAGTCGTGGATACCTGGTATTCAGGTGGTTATGGTGTCAGAGCTTAGTGATGCTGGATACGCTCTTCGTTGACACGGTAGTCGCCATAATCGTAATCCCATGTATTAATTTCATTGGGAGAAGTGGGTGATAATCGTTTGCGGCGTTTGTTGAGTCCACTCACTCTCTTGTTGCTCTCTTTCTATGTCCTCTGCATCAATCCGTACCATTTGCCTCTATAGCAATGGGCGGTCACAGGCCGATCGTTATGTGGTCGTTCTGTCATTCGTCGACGGTGCAAAGCAATCGCTCCTGTTCCGCCAGCCTCTGGAATCAGCAGCCAGCCAGCGCATGGGATAAGTGTAGATGTGATACAACGCCCAATCCACTTTTAGCCATGGCGGGCTCTTTGCCGAGGAGTCTTTTGATATAAAGCTAGCTCTCATCAGGAGCGGCCCTGCGAATGCTCGTGCAACACAGTCATGCTTCGCAGGTAGACCAGATAATCTATGTTTTCACATTCGCAGATCGTATCCTGACAATCACAGGCATGCCTTGGCGGGTGCGCAACCAGCGACAAGCCCGTGCTCTTATCCTTCCGTTCGCGCGGATCGTCCTCGGGCTCATAATCCGCTACGAAGACCTTGCAGCCAAACCCGGCTTGATAGTGGATTGACTCATCAACGTCCAGCCTCATTACGCCAGCAAGTTCTCTCGCGTTTTGAGGAAGGAAGTATCGGAACTCTGTCAGACATGGGCGGATAAGCTCTGCAATGTCACGGTCAAAACGCTGGGTGATTCGGCTCGAGAATTCATCGGGCTTCACAGATCTGGATCTGCCTAAATATCTGGCTAGGAAGCGATCCGTGGCTCGCATTCGGCTGTTGAAGCCGGTCATGGATATGATGCGTAGAATTGTCTGTTTGCCTATGATGTCAGCTTGTCCAACGTTTGGCGGGAGTGTTAGGATTTGAGATCTGCTCATCCTGTGTTGTGTGACAGTGCAACATAAATAGCGAGTGCGTACCTGGAGGCCTCCGAAAATTGCGATATCCCTGCAGTCCTCGGGCTTTGCAGGATCATGCGTCCAGCCTCTCAAGGTTCTCTCCGCTCTGTTAGCATACGACGGAGGACGTAATTTACGTCCTAGGCTTCTCATCAGGTCACGATAGATCAGCGTCAGTCGTTGAGCGGCATGGGGACTGTAGTGGCGCAGTATCCAAGATTGCAGAAATCGGATATCGTCGTAGGAGCGAACGTCGCCTTTCTCACGCAGCAGACAAGCAAAGTACGCTTTGAACGCTTCGAAGAAGTGACCAAGGAGCAAAAGGTAGGGCCTGATGTCGTTGATAATATCGTGGAAACAGGCCCGTTTGGTGGGATCTTTGTACCATTCAGATGCGTCGGCTCGAAAACTTTCATTGAGTATCTCAGTGATCAGAAAGCGTAGTAAGCGGTCTACGACGTCCACACGAGATTGCAGGTCGACAAGGCCGTCGAGCGTCGGAAGAGTTCCGGGCAGAATTGTAGACCGGTATACATCAAAAGCTCCGGGCAAACGGTCGGTCCTCTTGAGGAAGAAGAAAAAAAGAGTCTCTTCCTCCGAAGAGACAACATAGCCTAGTCTTCGGCACGAGTGCTTGATCGAGATCAGATCGCGAGGTCTCAACAGCAAAAATATATCGAGGTATAGCTCGAAGGGAAGAGATAGTAGGGGCGACCGCAAGGAACTATGCTCAGTCAAAATTGTTGCCCAAGAATAGGAGATACTAAGATACAATCATACTTAGGTGCGATCTTTTCTTTAGTCCCCTCTTCTGGTTCCAGTGTCGAGGAACTGCTTTCCACCTTGCTGATTAGCACTTGGGAGGATTGCTCTTGATCTGCAAGTCTGGCCGTCTTCTTCGTCCGCAATGGTATGGCAAATGCCTTCGCAAAATATTCCCGTTTGCCTCCCATGATGGTATAGGATTAATGAAAGTAGAGTGTGAGCTAGCGATATGGATACTTATGCTTCCATACAAGACGGATTCTATTCGACTTCAGAGTGATCTCACAGCCTCACAAGTATTATTTGGGACCGTACTGAACCGTCGGTCGTTCGAGAAGACCCTTGTGAGAAGATACATTGCTTGAGTTATATTCTGCATGCGACCTGTCCCTAGAATACGATGCTAATTGACAGAGAGGCGCTATTGAGTAGTAAGAGTAATGTTATAGATTCTCAACGTGTGCTCGGCACTTATAACTGATTGGGCTTACTCGTTAGAACTGGGAAGTGCACCAGGCTTGAAACTAGTATTAAGCGAGGCTTGCCAGGGTCTAGTGTCAATCGTATCGAGTTTAGCGTAAACCCAACATGGCTAGCGTACAGTAGCCAGCATCGCGCTAACTACTAGTCGCAAGCCTGGTGCAATTCCCAGGGTGGTGCACTTCCCAGTCCTAAAAGTGGATACCCCACCTACTGTCGGCCTGCGCCACTAGGTGGGCCTCACCTCAATTACTAGATTATCTCAATTATCAAAAAAGAGACAATTTCCTAATATCTAGTATAACTTTATTGCACTACATCCAAATTATACAAACAACGCGTTAAATTAAAGCGCAGATAAAACTCTATAGATTATCTATTGCGAGTTAATTAATTGAAGAAGATATAGTGGATTTTTGAGTAACAAGAGAGACAATTCTAAGAGATCAAAAAATATCTCTTTAGAAAAGAAATTATTACTACAAATTAGTAAAATAGACAATTGCACATTTAAACAATTAATTCTAAGTATCGATAAGATTCTTTACATATCTGCAAATTACTTTAGAAATACGTTCGCGAAATAGATATAGAAAGCACGTATTTGTAGAGTTTTTCTAATTCTTTATTTTGTCTATCTAGTTTTAATTATCTAGATTATTGAAAAAGATTAAAGAATCTACATCCGCGTTTCGGAAGACAGATCGAGCTAATAGGAATCAAGATATTTACAAGATTTTGCAGATCTTACAAATCTATCTATTCTACGTACTCAAGTTAGTATTGTCGAAGTAGAATCTACTTAAAGAGCTTGTTTTGTTTTCTTTATATTTGACAAAGTTGCGAAATCTCAATCGAGTTAGACTATGTTTTGGCGCGTAAAATTTTGATATTCGCAATGCGCATAGACGTTTGTAGTTGCTCGCTAGTTGCATAGTTAATTCAAATTATTTGTTACGCTAGTACTTTCGTAAGAGGTATTAGAGAGAGTTATGCTATCGAAGAGGTTTGTAGACGTCTTCAAGCAATGCAAGCAATCACTTGATAACAAGAATTGCAACTATAGGCAATCTTATGTTCAATGAATCTTTATAGATGATTCAATGAATCAAAGTAATAATAAGTAAAGACTTAAGATAAGTTTAGACTAATCGTCGAGCTAGGTTATGATATCACCCCTCTAGTTCGACCCGACGTCAAGATCGAGTCGTGACGATTTTTTGAAATCGAATCACTCAAAGTAGTTTAGCGCGAAGCGCGCTAAACTACTTATAGTAATCGACTAAACTACTTTGAGCGATTCGATTCTTCGAATTTTTTTTGACTCGAATCTTGACATTTGCACGTGATATTTCCGGGTCAACGCGACTAGTCTAGATAAGTTGAACACGATTCATAAGAAAGTCGCGTTCGAAAGCTATATATCTTTTCATCATTTAAGATTTAAGATGTTTAAGATGATTAAAATCTTGATCATCTTAATTATCTTAATTCGAATTTAAGATGTTTAAGAGTCAAGTTATCTTGATCATTTTGATCTTGTTAATAAACTTTCTTTTCTTGATTGCCTTGTGAAGAGCGATGCGCGACAAATAGTACTTATTAGCACGCGACTCGTAACACTATCTTCTCTCTTCAAAGATTTTCGTCTCGAAATTATTCATTCTTTCTTATTATGTTAATCAAGTTAATCACTAAACAACGTCGCAATTTCGTTGTTAATCATCGCTATAAGCATGTTTTTCTCACAATGCGTTCTTGTCGAATTTGCGTCTCATTTGGCGTATCTTGTCAAGTAAATAAAAAATATCTTAAGTGTAAAAAGTGTTATCGAAAGAATTGAAAATGTGATTTGACTTCTAATTATCAAGAAATAAATAAAGCTATTCAAAAGACTAAAAAGCTAAATGATAAAATAATAAAATTGCGTCTAAGAATTGCGCGAAAGACGAAACAAAGAAAACATTAACTTTGTCGTTTGAAAAATATAAATAATGCGAAGTTGAAAAATATTTTGAACATTAAGAACGACAAAAAAGAGATCGAATGTATTAAAAAGACGTTCGAAGCTCTATTTAATAATATTATCGATTTTTTATTGTTCGCTCTTTTATTTTCTAATGTTTTGTCAACTCTTATAAGTGATTTTATCGCTAACGAAATCGTCGTAGCTTGTTAGAGCACTTCTTTAGATTCTTAAGTAACTTTTATGTGTTCTTGAAAATAAAATATTCTTTTTATTTGATAAAATATTTTTGATTTTTCTATTGTAGAATTTTCTTAATCTTATATTGTTTCTCTTTTTGTGAGTGAAAATAAAATGTGTCTTGTAAAGACGTAATTGAATTCGCTAATTTCAACAATAAGATATAAAATATTAAAAACATTTTGACGTTCTTAAATAAATCGAATTCGTAATTGATTGATTTCTTTGTCTTCTTAATAAGAAACGATTCAACTTTGATATAATTTAATTTCTTGCTTAACTTTTTTATTTTAAGATTTTTCGTAAAAAGATATATTTTATTTTTCTTTTTTAATTAAGATGTCGTTTTTCGTTTTTTATTTTAATATTTGATCAATTTCTTTTGCATTTTTAAGATATTGTTATATATCTTTTTTAGTGTCGCTATTCTTTCGATAATTAACTAAGTTGACAAATGCTTTCGTTCTTTCTTGAAGAAATTAAATTCTTTGTTATAATTGGCGAAAAATGAAGTTATTTTAATGATATTCGAAATCTTTGCATTTAGTGTCAATTAAGTTATAAATAAAGATAATATTTAGATGTTGTAAATATTGTTAACGTAGTGTTTTAAATATTGCTTTAAACTCTAGTTTATTCGTTCTATTTAATTATTCGTAATCGAATAATAGGCAATGAACATTTTAAGTTTTGTTTTTAACATTAATAGAAATGTCTTTTAATAGTTAGACGTGAAGAGCTTGTCTTTGTTACTAATTAATTCTTTAAATATATTATAATATCGTATAAGTTAATTTCATACAATGTATTTTAATTGTTTTACTATAAACTTTTTCTTGCATGCGATAATATGTGAATACTTGATAAATTTGTCAATCATTATTAATATGAAGTTATATTTGTTTTTAATTGCTAGATTCGTCGACTTAAGTAACTTAATAATAAAGTTTATCGTAACTTTATTCTATAACGATTTAGATAATTTCTAATATTAAATTTCGTCATAGTTCGCATATGTATTATGTTTGTTTTATTAACAATTAAGATATCGTTTAATGTATATCTTAATAACTTGTCTTATTTGAAAAAACTAATAATGCTAGCATAAAAGTTAAAGAGTTTTAATTACTTTTAAATGTTTTTGCAATAATTTATCATAATGTTTCTTTATATATTTGTCGATTTTGTCAATAAATATTTGAAGTTTTTCTTTCTTTATTAAAAACGCTTCTTTATTGTTTTTAAATATTTGTAAAATAAAATTTAGCTTGTATTTGTTTGTTAATAATGATTCGTTTTTGTTAATCTTAAATATGTTGTAATTAAACGATTTCTTCGTTTTTATATAATTTTTTTTTTGTTAAATGCGTTTACTTTGTCGTTATCTTTGTCTAATGTATATTGTATTTTAAACTTGTATTATTTAAGTTACTCTAATTATTGCATTTGTCTTTTGTTAAACTATTTAATAGTAATAAAATGTAAAAAAATTTTATAATTTGTGAGAATCGTAAATTTTGATAATTTTTCGATGTATACTCTTCATGATTTTAGGAAAACTACAATAGCGAATAACTTCTTGTCGTAAATATCATAATTTTATTTAATTAACGAGAATTTTTTCGAAAAATATGTTATTAAATGTTATATATCTTTATGCTCTTAATTAAAGCATGCATCGATAGCTAGATTTAATGCGTTAATTTTAATTTTGTTTAACAATTGTAAGTTATACATTTTAAGTATTAATTTTTTTAAACATTTTAGCTTAAGATTTTGAAATGATTTCTTTTTTGTTAATTTTTATCTTTATGATGTTTTCTTTTTCGTAAAATTTGTTAATGATATTGCGCTAACAAAGTAACTCTTAATGAATTTCTTATTGTAATTTATAAAATTTAAAAAGAATTAAACTTCTTTAACGTTAATAAATAATTTTTATTCTTTAATTGCTTGTAGCTTTTTGAAATTTATGCGTACTTCATATCGTTTAACGAAAAATTCAAGAAAGTTAATTTCTTTTTGATGAAATTCGTATTTCTTTAATTTAAGATATAAATTTTTTTTATCTAAACATTCTAGTACTTTAAAAATATAATTTATATGTTTTTTCAAAATATTTAAATAATTTATGATGTCGTTCAAGTATGCTATAACAAATTGATTCAAATATTGTCGTAATATATTATTTAATTATTTCTTAACATATTGTCGAGACATTTGTAAATTCGAACGACATTATTGTATATTTGTATAATTTATATCGTATGCGAAAAGCTATCTTTTACTTTTCTTTTGTTTTTATTCTAATTTGATTGTACGCTTCTCGTAAGTCTAATTTAATAAAATACTTTACTTCAAATAATTAATTTTGAAGCTCATTAATATTAAGTAGTAAATATTGATTTTTTATCGTAATATTATTTGGCTTCCGATAATTGACACATAGATAAAGAGTTTTGTTCTTTTTAAATATAAAGAAAATCGAGTATTTTGCTTATAATTAGAATTTTTTTATAATTTTTTTTTTTCGTTTTTTGCTAAATATTCGCGAATAATTTTTAGCTTCTTTTCGAATAAAGCATATATAAGTTCAAACGTGAGTTGCTTGCTTAATTTAAGTTTAATCTCGTAATTTTACAATTAATATTTAAATAAAATCTTGATCGTTTTCTTTTTCTAAAATAGATGCTTTCAATTGTTGTATATTCGTAATATGTGCTTTAGCGATTCTTTCGTTATATTAAATAATTTAGAGCTCTTAAAAGATTCGCAATTTTTTTCATTTATTTTAACTTTGTGATTTAGTTAACTTGTGTTAATGTTTATTGAGTCGAACTTTATTAAATCGTTTTTTTGCGAAAATGTAAATTCGTTACTTGCGATTGAGTTTCAACTTAATCTTTTATCTATTATCGAACGCTATTAATGCGTAAATTAAATGTGAATTGTGTAATCACATTACGCGAATTTAAGTACTTGTATATTTTAATCGACTTTTAAATTGTGTTGCTTTAATCAAAACATTTTTAAAACGATATTGTAAATAATTATTTTCACTATATTAAAAATTAGTTTTTCGTAATGTTGCTAAATAGCTATTGATAATAATTTCGTTTCTTTGTTCACTTTTTCATTTCTTGCGAATAATGAGTTTTCATCTACAATTATTAGATTGTAAGCGTTAGACTTCTTTTAAATAAAGTACTCTTCTCTCTTTACAAGAAATTTGGTCATAAAATTAATTATTGCATTAAAATCGATTATTGTTGTAAATCAACAATTATTAATTCTAATTAATGTGATAAAACATTGTATGTACGCTATTAAATTTAGTTATTGTTGTTGAGCTAACATATTGCATTTCTTTAATATGCTCTTTATTAAGAAATTTGAACTTTTTTTTGCTTCTATGTTGCGACTTCTACTTCAAACGTTTATTTACATTAAGTTTTCTTCTATTGCTAAATTGTTAACTTCAACTTTTTAAAAAATCAATTAGTTTCGTTCTTTTTTTTCAAATAAGTTTAGCATAAGTCGTCGTAGCAAGCTATTCAATTAAGGCTTGCGTATATTGTAAAATTCAATTGTTTTATTGTAATGTTAAGTATATTCTTTTTTATAATGACATTGTTTTTTAACTTTTTCTTGTATTTGTTTACGATCTTTAATAAGTTAATTAAAGTCTCGAAATAATTCGTAATATTTTTTATGCATTCGTGAAAATTCTTCTAGTTATACTCTTCGTTTAAGTCGATAACTAAGCTATAAAATTTAATAATTTTCCAAAGTGCTTAATTAACTTCTTGCGTAAATGCGAATGCCTTGTTTAATGATGTTTTATTTAGAACTTTCTATAATTGATTTAAGTTCTTTATCAAATAATAATTGTCGTTCGATTTAGTTTTAAGAGTGTTCGTCTTTATGTTAATTTGCTTCTTGATGTCGTTTTAGCTATTAAGTATTTCTCTTAACATAACATTAATTTGTCAACGATTTATTAAGTTTCGTAATTAACAATTTCTTGCGAAGTTATTCGATTTGTCACATGAATAACACGTTTTTTAAGATTTGTTATCTTGCTTTTCTTTAAAATTCTTTTTTTTGCGTCGTTAAGTAAAATTTAATTTCATAAATACAAACTTACGATAATTTAGATTATTGTATTTCTAATTAGAACAAAATTCTTTCTAATAATATTCGATCATTAATTCAAAGAAGATTCTTGCTTTTTTGTAAAATTAATTATATCGTTTTTTCATAACTCTTTTATATAATTTGTCGTCAAAATCGATAACTACTTCGATGAGATCAAACATGTCGCTAATGAATTTGTCATCGCGCATAATTTCGTTCTTAAGATTGTTTTTGAAATTTCGTCGAAACATTGTTATAAGTGCGACATCGTTTTATTTAATAAAACTAATATATTTTTAAAATCTTGTTGCGTAATTTGTTGCAAAAATTCGTTAAATTAAATGTTAAATCACTTTTTTCGCAATTTGTTTTTCATTAAATGTTTCGAAGATTCTTCGAAGCTCTCTTTTAAAGTTATCGAAATTCGTAAACATTATACAAGAATTTTCGTCATAATTTTCTAAATATTTGCGTAAATTTAATTTAAGTTAATGCTAAACTCTTTCTTTAAGAAATGTTAATGCGAAAATTATCTTTTTGTTCGCTAAAACAAAATAGAAGATAAAATAAGTATTTATTTGCATAAATTAATTCTTTAAGTCGATACGATCTTCATAATAAACGTTAGACTTGTTAATTCTTATTTTGTCGTCTTCATTAATAAAGAATTGAGATAATGTTATTGAGCTATTGTTCGAGATAAAGATGCGTTAATTTAATACAAACATTCTTAAAGTGTTTAAAATGTTACACTAGTACTTTCGTAAAAAGTATTAGAGAGAATTATATTATTGAAGAGATTTGTAAACGTCTTCAAACAATGCAAGCAATCATTTGATAACAAGAATTGCAATTATAGACAATCTTATATTTAATAAATTTTCACAAGTGATTCAATAAATCAAAGTAACAATAAGTAAAGACTTAAGATAAGTTGAACACGATTCATAAGAAAGTTGCGTTCAAAAGTTATATATCTTTTTATCATTTAAGATTTAAGATATTTAAAATGTTCAAAATCTTAATTATCTTAATTATTTTAATTCGAATTCAAGGTGTTTAAGAGTTAAGTCATCTTAATTATTTTAATTTTGTTAATAGATTTTCTCTTCTTGATTGTCTTGTGAAGAGCGATGTGCGACGAATAATACTTATTAGTACGCGACTTGTAACATTATTACGTTTTTCGATTTAAATATCAAATTCTATCAATTCGAACAAAGTTTACTTTGAGAACAAATCTAAGAAATTAAGAGAACAAATGCGCATCTCACGTAGAAAGATTATAATTATTATACTAGACGAACGCATTTACGAGCGCAATAGAGAGATTGCACAATCTTAATTAAATTAATGATACAATTGATTTTGCGAGAACTAGTAAGATCTAAGATCGCTAGCCCAATGACGCTATATTCGATTAGATAATATTCTTCGCAATCTAATGATTATCGCATTTGATCAATTTTTCTTCTCTCTTATTATAATATTAATCACATTCATCTTATTATGTCTTAATTAACTTAATTGATCGACGACGATTAAAACATATCTACGACTATCGTCTTTGTCGTTGTTGTTGTTATTATTTTGAGTCAACATCTCGTTAACGATTTTCGACATTTATACATTAAAACAATAAAGTACAAAGCGTTCGAATTCGATTTCAATTAGATTTTTCTAAACGACTTCGTCGTATAATGCGATTTATTAAAAAGAAAATTCGATTGTTTGTTAACTACTTCGCAATCGATGTCATTAAATAAAGTAATTGTACGAAATTGTTTTTCGAACTCGCTCTTTGTCTTCTTCTATACAAATTATTTTATTTTTGTTAGTTGTTTAAATTGACAAAACAATTTAATCGCTTTCTCTTTTATTTCTCTTGCGTTCTCAACGATCTTCTTAAACATTTGAAAATCCGTTACGATAATATTCTACAATAGCATTCAACGCTTATCTATATATGTCTCAAAAGATACGTCAAAGCAATAAAAAGAGTACAAAAGATTAAAGACAAAAGCACTATATAAAAGTTTATCGATAATTTTTTTTAGAGATTTTGCAAACTAGATGTGAGACAAAAATTCTATTACTTTAACTATAAAAAAGCACACGAAATAATATAACTAATTATTTCTTGTTCGAACGATTTAATAGAATCGATTTACGACTTTTGCGAAGACAAGATAAACGACGTTACGATGTTGCAAAAGTCAAGATTGCAAAATTAATTAAAGAATTTACTTAAAAATCGAAGAAAGCTTCAATTGTACAACAATAAAATCTATATTTATTAATCGTATATTATGTCTTTCTATTTAGATTATATAAACAAAAGATAGATTGTTTTTAACAAACAAATGTTAGAAGCTCGCATTGTCGTCGAAAACTTCTTTAATTTAATTTAAAATTTGTAAATATTTAATGCTTTTAAGACGCAAATAAAAATAAATTTACAATCTATTAAAAATCTCTATTTAGCGACAATTTTTCTAACTAATTGCTATATATGTCTACAAAACAATTAAATAGAATTTCGCTTTGCAATGCGATTTTTTAGTTTTTCGAAATATTTGCAAATCGATAAGATTTTCAACAATTTCGAAAGCTCTACATTATAAGAATACTAGATTTTTCTCTTTATATTTACATATATATCTAGCTTCGATCAAGTTTTCTAGTGCTAATTTTTATTGCTTGTTGCTCTAAATCTCGTTGTCGTTATTTAAATGTTAAAACAAGAAAAAGAATCTTTAACTAAACTCTTAAAGACGATTTTCGTTCTCTCTTTTCTCTTTCGTTATTTCTTATTATTATCGCATTAAATCTTCGCAATTGTATGTTTATATATGTATTTTTAAAGACTAAAAAGTTCTTGTTAGTTTGACAAAGCATTGTAATTATAAATAATATTGTCAATGTAAACTTTTTTCGATCTAAATTTTATGTATTTGTTTTGAAATTTTTTTAGAGACATTATTAACGCAAATACGATTAAACGTTGATTTATTGTTTTATTTATTCAAAGAACAAATTTCAAGACTTCGATAAAATAGATGCAATTTACATTCGTTTATATTGCAACTTACGCATTATATTTCTTTATTAAATATTTAAAACTCTTGAAAGAGATAATATTGTACACGAAAGTCTAGTAATCGAACATCTTGTCGTCGCTTTTTTTTTCAAATAAGATTTATTAAGATTTGAAAAAGAAATTTCGATAATAGTGTCTTTTTCTCAAATATTTAAATGTTTTTCGCAAAAATGTTTTTTTTCGCATTTAATGCGTCTTCGCATTACTTGTTATCGTTCTTTCTTTACTATTTTTATCTTTCTTCTTTTTATTACTTCTATTTGTCTTCTTTGATCGTGTATAATATTCGCGTTCGTCGATTAAAAAATAGTTAATTATTATTTGTTGCATCTAGTAATTTAACTTGTTGTCTTAATTTGTTAAATAATTTATATTTTTCGCGTAGTAATGTAGATTTTTAAAGACGTACTTAAAGTAAGAGCGCATTTTGTTTTCGTAATACTTTTGAAAAAAAATCTAAAAATAAATCTTTAGTTTTAGCTTTTTTGTTTAATATAATTTTTTTATTTCGACAAGATTTTTTTGAAGCATATCGTTTATCTTCTTTAGTAAAGATTGTTGTCTTAACATGTTTTTCGTCGATTGCGTTTGTTCTTTAAAGTACTCGCTCAATATTTGTTGTAAAATGTCTAAATCAAAGTTGTTTATTACGCTTACGCGTGTTTGTTTAAATCTTTTCGAGATCTTTTTATTTTTTGCGAACTTTGTAAAAGAAATAGACTTTTAAGATTGTTTTGTGATTTTGCTTTTTCGAGTTTAATAGATTCTAACGATGTAGATTTGTTTAAAGACGATCTAGAAAATAAAATAAACGAAAAATCGTTATTGTCTTTTGATGCAAAGATTCTTATCGCATGATATTGATTGTTATTATTTAAATCTTCTATTATTATCGCATTGTTATTAGAAGAAGAGCTTGCTTTTGTTACAAGATTTGCAATAGTTTTTGATTTCTTTGCATTCTTCTCTATATTAAAGAATATACTATTCAAGTTACTATTTTTAGAATTGCTTTGATTTTCGAAGTTATTATTGTTACTAGTAGAGAAGACGACGAAAAAGAAGAAGAAAAAGAGTTCGTAATTCAATTTATTCTTTAATCGTTAACTAAGACGATTTTTTCTCTTTTCGTGCTTTGCATTTGTCCCTAGTTTCTTCTTTTATAAAGAACTCTTTTTATTTTTGCTTTTTTAATATGTTTAAACGATTAATATTTATTTATTAATAGTTTAAGTATAATTGTTGTCTCGAATCGCATGTTCTAATTTATGTAAAACTTTAATGTCGACTTTTCTCTTAATTATTAAGTTATTTATGTGTCGATTAATTTCGACGTATTTGCGATTTATTATCGTCTCGAATTTGTCTCTAATTTTGCTTTAGAATTGTCGCATAAACTCGATGTTATACTTCGAAAATTTAGTTATGCAAACGTTGACTAATATAATGTCTTTTTTCTTCGTTAATTGTTTATTATAGATTATCTTTTCATTTAATTGGCGATTTTTCGTTCGATTGATCTTTTAAGAAGCAAAGAGTGTTATCGAAGAATCTTTTTCAAGAGTTGCAAGAATAGTCGAGACAAAAACAAACATTCGTCGTCTACTAATCAATAATATGTCGAAATCGAAATTGATATTACTTTTTGCATTTATCTCTCTCTTTTTCAAATTATGTGTACTATTAATTTGTCGCGTATTATCGCTTCGTCTTCTTTTTCTCGTAGACAATTGCTAAAAAGATTGCGAATTAAACATCAAGATCTTCTTTCGTTTACGAAATAATCGTCGTATATTTTTTGATTATTGCAAGAATTGTAAAGATAAATGTAATTGTTACAACGCTTGTCGTTGCGAACGAGTTCAAGAGTTTAAATCGAGAATGTGCAATTAACTACTAAGCACATCGCGAGACATTAGAAGAACGACGACAAGAAAATGCAATTAAGTTATAAGATTTACGTCTAGACGAGCAATTGATGCAATTAAATCAAGAGACAATGCAATTGTATTATCGTTACAAAAATTAAATTAGTAATTCAATTGCATCGTTAAGTTGCTAGATTTGCTTATCTCTTTAGAACGACGCTAATTTAATTAAGATTGCGTAATCTTTCTAATGTTAAAAGATGTCAAGATTGTCTCTCGCAAAGACTTGACTTAAATCTCTAGATTCTTGCAAAGTAATGCAAGATTTATTAGATCTAATCTTGATCTCGCGAAAAGTCTAGATATTAGTAACACAAAACTGCGACTTTTGTTATAGCAAATCTAGATATATCTAGAACTAAAGTTAGGGTTTATCAAATACAAATATACGCAGAAGCTAATATAGCAATATCTTTAAAGTCTATAGCAAAAATAAAGTTGTTCGAATTGTTTAAAAATAGAGATTAATATATTTATTAATATTATTTTAGAGAGATTATATTATATCTCGATCGATATAGATTCTATAGATTCTATTCTTCTTTCTTACAAGTCTTTAATTCTTATATACTAAAGTATTGATTTGTTTTCCTAATTTTATATATTTGACAATCTTCTAATTAGTTTTTTGTATTACTATTTTTGCAAAATAATCTTTTTCTCGATTGCTTATATATTTTTGTTAATAGTTTGTCTTTAATAATATATAACTAGCACTTTAAATACTACTTTTGCAACTTAACAAAGCTTATCAATTCTATTAATAGTCTTCTATTTAACAAGTTTAAGACGCTCGATTTTTTTTTATATATATTACTTTATTTAACAAAGTTGTTGTTTGCAAAAATATCTTTTATTGTATTTTTGCAACAAAAACTTTTGAAACTTTATTAGATTAATTGCGTCGAGTTAAGTTATCGAGTTCGAATTAAGTACTCGATTCGAATCTTGACAATTTGTATTATCTCGACTCCAAAGTCTTAATAATTTAATTTCTAAAATTAAAATTGACAATTCGAGTTGATTTCTATACTTAAAATCGAAATTCGATTTAAAATATCGATTCAAATTGTCAAGACTTAATATTAGTATAAAGAAATTCTAAAATAAATAGTAGAAAACTATATTCTATTTTATAATCTTTCGATATAAGATTATTTAATAATATATTATAATAATATATTCGAGTTATCTAGATAGCTAGAATTAAATTATTGACTTAACTTTTTTTGTCAAAGAATTCGACAATCTTGTTTTGTACTATTCTTAGCGTAATCGTCGAGTTAAGTTTCAACCCAATCGGATTAACTCGCCCAACCCTAACCCTAGAATTAGGCAAATTTCCTAGCTTAACAAAGTGGAACGAGCGAAGAATACGCGTCGAATGTTCACATATGACTTACTCGATTACGTGACGTCACGTGACGCGCTAGTCCTATGTGATTAGCGTGAATTCTGCGCTAGCTCAATCGAGTTAGCACAAAGATAAGATAAGATAAGATAAGATAAGATAAGATAAGATAAGATAAGATAAGATAAGATAAGATAAGATAAGATAAGATAAGCGAATGATAAGCGAATGATAACGCGACGAAGTTAGCTTGGGTTCTTGGCATTGACCCAACGAAACTCAATTCTAGGGTCGAATTCGCGCCTTAACCTTGGCCCAACCCTACGAGGCCCAAAAGGATGGGTCAAGTTAAGAAAAAAGTGTTCGATTCAACTTAACAATCACACTAATAATATTGTTCAAATTACTCTTGTTTTTTTGATTCTTCTTATTGTTGCTTTTATCAATATCTTTATTATTGTTCTTCTTATTACTATTTTTTAATTAAAAAAAGAAAAAAGTTATTATATTTTAAGTAGAATTTAAAATCTCTCTCTTTTTTGCATTGTTCAAGAATGCATATTCTCTAACAAAGATATCAAACAATTCTATAGAATTGTTGTTATTAGTTCTTCTTAAGTTATTTAAATTATTATAATAAATAACTTGTTATTAAATAATTTTTACAATTAATTTTATATAAATCGAAAAGCTTTTATTAATATTAAGCTTGTTGTCGACGCTTAATTGTAATATTAATTAGCTTAGATATAAAATATAGATAATGTATTCAAATAATATATATCTTCTTAGAAGAGAATTCTATTATTATATTTGTATTTTTATATAGTATTTGTGCTTTTTTAATAATCTTCAGTCGATCTACTTTCTTAATTGCAAATTTCTTCTTTGCTTTTTATCTTAACTTGTTTTCGAAATATTTTGCTATTAAGTTGTTAGCATTGTATACTTAATTGTATTATTCAAATATATTATTATAAATTTCCTTGTTAATTTGATGCTTCTTAATTTTCTTTCTAATATTGTTTTTTATAATTTTACAATTCGACTTTGCAACTTTCTTTTATATAAATTTTTTACAAAATTTCTTAATTTGTATTAAAATAGCTTTTCGATTATTACTTTGTTTTTTGTACATTTTTTTGCAATTATTATTTTAGTCTTTTGTGCAATTTCGACTTGCAATAATTTTCAAGTTTGTTAATAGCACTTTTATTATTTGTGCGTATACTTAATTTATTTTACAAGTAATATATAGAAGTAATATAATTATATAGTAACTTAAAGATTTCTTATAATATCTAGTACAATGCAACAAAATTTAAAGAATAAAAGATTCGAAAAGATTAATAGAATTGTAAATAATATATTAATAAGTAGTTTTACTAAAACAAACTAAGAAATATATATATTAAAATTAGAGTTAATATTTATTTACTAATACTTACTTTAAACTTTTGTCAATTTAAGATTATTAATTCTTTATATTAATATATACTTGATTTTGTTAACATATTATATGCGTTTATATTTGTTAACTTTCTTATTATTAATTTTACTTACTTTTATTATTAATTGTCAATTAAAGTCTTTCTTATTACGCAATTTTTAACGCGTTTGCACTAGTAATTGTTATTAAAATTATTGCTTATTTTATTATAACTTCTTTGCAATTGCTTTTAAATCTTCTATCTTTTAGTTACGTTTACGTAAACTTCTTTTAATTAATACTGTTAAAATTATCAACTCTATTAATAATTTGTATAAAGTAGACAAATAATATATATAGATAATGCGAAACATCTTGCTTAGAACTAATATATTCGATTTACTAAATTGTCGAGATAATACTAAGTTTTCTTACGATAAACTAATTTTTCGATTTGATTGTAATAAAATAAGTACAAACAAAGAAAAGTCTCGAGAAGAAAAGAGTGCTAAAAAAAGAATATTAGAAATACTAATATAGTTAAAATAATATAAACAAATAATATATTAATGTTTTGCGTAGACTAATTGTTGAATTAGATTTCGATTTCAAAAGTTAAAATCAAAATTCGACTCGAACTTTTAGCGTGAAACTGAATTGCCAAGATTGATAAATCAAGCTACTTGATTAACTCGCTTAGAACAAATTCTTTCGCTTAATTGTCAAGAACTCGAATCTAACGTTATAGAATCGAGTTACGTAATAAATTTGAGTTTTCGAGATTAGTCTAGTTTTGCGATAGCAAGAACAAAAGTAAAAACTCGATACTATTGCTTTTTATAAAATTAGAAAATATTAGAAGTCGATTAACCTTTCTATTTCTCGACTTTTATTTTAGTATCTAATTTGCAAAATTCTATATAATAAGATTAACGATTTTAATTGTAAAAAGAACAACTATTGTATTTAGAGCTTAGCTTTAGCAATACTTCAAAAAGTAACTAAGATATTTATATATATTCTTCTTTTTAGTAAGTGCATTATCTTTTTGCATTATTAATATAATAATAGAATTGTAATTAATATTTTACGTATTATAGATTCGAATCTTGCGACAATTTATGCTAAATATATAATAATTTAGTTAAAGAATTTGAATTTTATTAAATATTTAATAAAGCAATTCGATTTTTTTAGCTAGAAATTTTACAACAATATTATATTCTTCTTTTTAAGCAATTATAATATTTTTTTCTTTTCGAGCAATTATAATATGTTCTTTGCACTAGCTAAGAATCGAATCTTCGAAATTTTATTATTAATAAATTTCTTTTAGCAATTTAAGTTATTAAATGCATTATCTCTTTGTATTATTACTAATAGTATCTAATTATTTTTGTAATTATTAAAGATATCTTTTCTTCGAAATTTAACTTATTTATTAATAAATCTAATTTAAAACAATCTTAAAATTTAATATAAAAAAATCTTCTTCTTTATTTATTGCTTAATTGTTATTTTTCTCTCTAGAATATATATTTTACAATTTAAGAACAATCTTTTTTGTATTTAAATTTATAGTACAATTAAAGTACTTAATTATTAAAATTTGCTTAATTGTTTGCAAACTTATTTAAGATTAATTTTATTAATATATTCTTCGAGCAAAACTAAAAGTTTGTTTAATACTTATTAATAATATTAAATATGAAAGTATATTTGAAATTATTTGCGTTAACTTTGAAAAGTTCAATACATTATCTCTTTAATATTCTTAAATCGAATATTTATTTTTTACAATATTAATATAAAAATATCGATTGTTTTTATCTTAAATTAAACAAGATTGTTAAAATTATCGAAATAAAAATCTCGTAACAATTATAGTAAATTATATTAATATTAGTAAAAAATTATATGTATTACTATATTGTATTATCTCTTTAGCAATATTTGCTCTTTGCGTTTCTATTCTTAAATTAGCAATTAAATTGTAATAATGTGGAAAATAATTTTTAAATTATATCTTGTATTTGTTTTTGTAATAAACAATATTGTTGTTTTCTCTGTTATTTTACAACTTATAAAGACTAACTTTTTGTATAAGATCTAAAATTTTAACAAAATTTTATAATATATTGTTTAATTCTTTTGTTCTCGAATAGTATTTTGTAAACTTTGTCGAAGCTTTATTGCAAATCTTAATTACAATATTTGTTAAAAAATAAATATTAACTCTTATTATTTTCTTTAGATATTTAAGATAATTAAATATTGTATTGAATACTCGAAATTCTAAATAAATATTTATATTAATTGTTTGCAAAACTATAAGAATATATTTGTAAAAAGAATTTAATATATTATTAATAAGCAAAACTAACTTTTAATTACTTTTGTTTAATTTGATTTGTTAAATTCTTAAATTTTAAGAATATTTCTTTACTTAAAAATTAATAATGTTGCGTAATTAATATACTCGACAAAGTATAGAATAAATAGAATTTTAACAAATATAAATATTCTATACTAGTTTTTGTAACTTTTTATCGATTTTCTCTTAAAAAACTCTAAATCGAAGCAAATATTAAACTAAGTTATTAATAACAACTATAAAAGCGCAAATTGAATAAAATTAATATATATATTATCTTTTTGCATTATTATAAATTTAAATATCTTTTTAATTGTACTAGACAAGTCTATGCTTTTTGCAATATCTTAAAGTTGTTTACTATTCTTTAATTGTACAATAATATTGTTATTTGTTGTTTTCGATTCTATAATTGAAATAAAATTTTAAGTTACAAGATTAATAATATAAGTTAAACAAGATATAGAGTTCTACTATTTATTTTATTAAAACTCTTGTTAATTTAAAATCTTTTCGAGTTTGTTCTTAAATATATTGTTATTACTTGCGTTATTAATAACAATTCTAAGAAGTTTGTTTTTAATCTCGAAAGACTTCAAAATCTTTATAAGCTTTAATATTAATTAACAATCTATATACTTAATATTAAGAGAAATAAATTTAATAAGATATTTGCGAAATTATAATGCAATATTTACTCAATATATTAATACTCTTAAATAGATAACTCTTTAAGAACTAAATTATATATTTAAAGCAATAGAGACACATTAAGTATTCTTAAGATTTATCTTAATTTTCTTACAAATTTAATTGTATCTTAAGAGAATTATCTTAAATAGTTTTGTGCAATTTAAAAGCATCAAATCTAAATAAAGTATTTCTAATAACTTTCGAAAGTTAAGATTGTCAATAGTTCGAAAAAACAAATTCAAATTTATAAAAGTCTTGCATAGTTAATCTTTTTAATTATCTTAAATAAAGAATAACAACAAATTAATATAACTCTTTTTCTAAAGAATTGTTAGTTTTGTATTATCTATATATATTATCAATTATAACTTACGCAATTAAAGACTAGCTCGATCGTGATTTGCAATCGAGATTGTTTTTGTTTGACGACAGTTTGGAGAAGCAATCCCTGTGACACAATGGCTTTACTGAGTCGACATCGACCCGAGAGAGTCTCGTAACATCTCGCGCTAGACTATTGAAGTAATTGACATTTTTTTTATAATTTTTTTTTTCGTTTTCAAATATTAATTCTATACGTAATACTACCCCGATTAGGCTAAAAATTTCAAGTAGATTACAAAACAATCTAAATATTAAAGAACAATTTCAATTACTTCAATAGTCTAGCGCGAGGTGTTACGAGACTCTCTCGGGTCGATGTCGACTCAGTAGAGTTATTGTGTCATAGAGGTCGCTTTCTCGAATTGTCGATATTAATTCTTAATTCTTTGTTTATAAGTAGTTTTAATCAATTAACTTCTAATATTTATAAGTAGTGTTAATTAATAATAGATTTAATAAAATTAGTTCGAAATCTACTTAATGTATTCTAGAGTTTACAATATAGTCTCTCTTTGTTTTGCTTTATAGTTTGTCTTGTATTTAGAATATTCTTCTAGCTAGTTAATATTATTATCAATTATTCTTTATATCTAGTTTCTAATAATATTAATCTAGATTGTATCTTAATTACTATACTGCCAACTTACATAGTTATTTACCCGGAATTTTCTCGGTATTTATCCGGAATTTACCGGCAATTTCCCGGTTGACTAACTTCTAGTCAACTGGTAGAAATCTGCTTTCTAACTAGCAGAAACTTGTTAAAGTTCGGACAAATTTCGAGTTTGCTTTAAATAAATCACACGCGAGTTGATAACTAAAATAGCAATGTTCTAGATATATTTCGGGTAAATTCCGGATAGAAATATTACTAGTAATAATTTTTTTTAAATCTTTTAATTAAGTAGATTAACTAATATTAACTATATAAGTAATGTAATACGTACGCGCTAGTAGAGGAAATCTAGCGCGCGTATATAAATTACATGAATTACGTAATATTGTAACTAGAAGTTTGGTAACGTCAATAATCGCGAAGCTAGACGCTTTCCGAGTTTCTTGAAACTCTATATTTAAAATTAAAACTTTAATTTAAAAATAGAATAATACTTCAACAACTTCACGTATTAACGAGTTAATGATATACCTACTTTACTATTCAATATGTTCAAAGTCCAAATCCCGATCGGGCTAGCGTCGGAACTGAAGCCAAATTTTTCAAAATTACAAAATTTTAGATTTAAGAAATTAAGAAAATCGTATCTATAAGATCTATAACCGGTAGATAACCGCTATATATCGGTTGACTGCCGGTTAGTTAATCATTAGTTAACCGAAATAGATTTACAACTAGTAAATAACCAATATATACTAGTTGACAACCGGTTGACTAACTAATATCTAGCAGAAATTTATCCAAAACAAACATTCTCCCGGCATATTCCCGGCATATTCCCGGAACCTAACCTTATAGATGGACTTGTAAGTATTACTATATCTTATATTCTATATTTTTAGAATATTTATATATAAATTATTACTATTATATTAAAGTAATCTCGATTTTAGATTCTAAAACAACAAATATAAGTTATTATTACAATTCTAGTAATATTTAATCTTTTAGTACAGTTATTACGCAAGACAATTAGTATTATTTTTCTATTAATCGAGAATACAGCAATTATTGTATTAATTAGTATTTTATAGATACTAATAATCGATTAAACTTAAATAATTTTAATACTTCAATTGTTTAAAAACTTACTATTGATTGTACAACTATAGAACTTGTTAATTTTATAAATATATAAATTAGTCTAACAATCTTTATATTAGTTTAACAATTAAATATTAGATTAAGTTCGATTAATCTATATTATACAAGTTTTTATTTTAGTTATTATAGTTATATTGCGTCAGATTAACATAACAATATAGAGAAAAATTGTGCAATTTATAAAACAAACAATACTACTATATTGAATTGTTAATATATATATTATATTTTTACAATCTAAAGTATAGAGCGCTACAACTAGAAATTTAGTATAATATTAATAATTCTCGAAAAATTATATTAACTCTTCTGATTAAATATTGTTTATCTATATATTAGTTTTTTAATTCGAATTATAATTCTTAATTATTGCTATATATCTCTTGTATTTTTTTAAATAATTAATCGATTTAGTATTCTCGAATTTGTTAATTGTATAGTATAGATAATTCTTTTTTTTGCAAACAATATATAAGATACAAATGTATCTGCTGCTTGTCGATGCACTAAGATATAAAAGATATAAGATATAATAGACTTTTATTACTATGTCTCAACTATATAAGATAGATAGTAGTAAAACTAATTGTTGAAGAATAACAAGAGACAAACTTTCTTTCTATCTAATACTCGCTATAACGTGCGAGTCTGCTTCTTGCTTTCTAATTAGAAAGAAAAGTTGTATTACTCGAAACTTCTATAGATAGTCGAAATTACGTGTTTTGCTATATTTTGGAACCCTAGCGCGTCGAAGACGCTATAATATTATAGTTATCTTCTCTTTTAGAGTATTAATTTTTAGTAATAAAAGAAGCTATATCAATCTTATATAAGACGAAGACGTCTATTAAGCGTTAATATTACAAGAGCTTGTTAAAAATCTTCTTAAATCTCTTTAAGAATTAAAAGAAAAAGAGTTTTCTATTAAATAGAAATTAATTTATATTTGATTTAATACAATCTATAAAATAACGTAATAGCAACAATAACAATTTATAGTAAGCTATTACTTTGCTATTGTTGTTGCTAGAATTCTAAATAGAATATAAAGTAGAGTTAGTATTGCGTAGATATTAAATAGATTATAAATACAAGTATTGTTATTTCTCTTTTCTTTTTTTCTTCTTCTCTTTATGTATTTTTTAATTGTAATTGATTTTTTGTTGTAAATGAATTGTTGCAAAAACAATAATATATAAAACTTATAATATTATAATATTTCATTATAATAGTTTTAGTTCGGAAGAGATTCTCGACATTCTTGTCTAGGAAACATCTTTCGCAGACGTTTCTTCCTTACGCATTATAGCGCTAGTAATGCATATAGTTATTGTACATAGTCTTCTTAGAAATTATCTTTTTATTATCTTATAATTATTACATTTTGATAGCTTCAACAACATCAAACTAGATACTATAACATTATATCTTGCTTTAACTAGTTATCAAAAAGTCTTTTCGCTTTTATTAGAAAATCTTGATTAGTTCTCTTTGTACAAGTATTTTCGCTTTTCGTCGATCGACAATTTTATCGATTTATTTCGACTCGCGAAAGACTTTCGCCTTCCATTAATTTTGCTTTTATAGTAAAATTTTGCTCTTATAGCGAAATTTTGTCTCGATAGCAGAATTCTTTGACGAGCTTTCACATATCTCATTATCTAATAAAGTCTTTCGCAAATAATCTTCTTACTTAAAAAATCTTATTTGATAAAGTCTTTCGCAGCATTTTGCTTCGTCAAGAAATCTACTATCGAAAGTCTTTTTTAAGCTAACTTTAAACAATTTTAGCATCGTCGATTGTCACACGATAATTTTAGTCTATCAAATTATTAAATTTCTCAATATTGATTATCAATACAAAAATATTGTTCTTAATCAAGTCAAATTTCGTGCTGCTAGCATTGCTAGAACAACATTTTATTCTTTATTCGCGAAATTCTCTTTTAGATAGCGAGTTTGCAATCAATTTATTAATTCTCGCTCTTAGTTCGTCGAGTAAGCAATTGATCGTGCAGCATTTCGCGAAGTAATACGTCAATTTAAGCGTGAAATCAAGCTTTTCGTAAACAATTCTTTTACGAACGACAATTCTTCGATAGACGTCAACTTCTTCGCAAACGATATTACGAAAAGATTTACATTGACATCGTTAAATACGTTTATTTTCTTAAACATCTTTGCAACAATCAAGAAGATATCAAAAACTAGCATAACTTTCGATTTATCACTCTAGAACATAAATTCGATAGTTTGAAATTAGATTTTTTAGATTATACAAGCAAGCGTTAAAGTTATGATAGCAATCTTCGATTTGTTAAGATCTTTAAATTCTTCTAATTCAACTAAATCGAATAACATAAACGAGACAAAAGAAACGAGAGAAAATTTAGTTATTAAGTTCGCAAAAGATATCAAGTCTTTTGATTTTATCTACGAGAACTTCGACAATTTCTCGATCGTTAATGTAGAACGTCACGTCTTCTATTGTGATATATATATATTCGTCGATTGTCTAAAGAATTTGACAAGAGAATTTGTTAAAAAACAACGAATTCGAGAATTTGTTTCTAGTTGTTTGCGCGAAAAAAGTCTAATATAATACTTAATTAAACTTATTAACATTAAGAAGAATCTTTATAGAGATGTTATTCTCGATATTTGATATCGTACATTGATACAACGTTTTAAGAAACGCAATCTTATTGTTTTGCAAGCAATGCAAGTAAAACAATATACTATGTTGAACGTTAAAATTAATAGAACGTCGTGCGCTTACGTACAAGATATTATTTGTTATGTAAAAATCGCGAAATTCTCGTTTGTTTACAATCAACTTACTATGACATAAAACAATCTTAAGCTAAAATTTTGTACTTATATTCTTAAACTTAAACTCAATATTACTCTTTCGATGTTTTTAAAATCTCTAGACGAGAAAGTCAATATCTAACAACAAATAATTGCTAAACGTATCAATTTCAACGATATAAACTCTAACAATAATCGAAATAATCGTCAAACTAGTAAGCAAAATTCTTGACAAAAACAATAGAACAAATTTTCGCTTAATAATTGCTACGTCGCTTTCTTTTCGCATTAAACTTCTTATTAATTTTAGAACTCTTAGTATTAGAACATTGCTTATCTCTATTAGAATTATTAGTCTCGCTAGTTTACAAAAGACTTTGATCAACGATAGCAACTTGTTCAAGCTACTTTGTTAAAATTTTGATAAAATTAGAATATACGTTGCGAAAGAAGACGAGAAGAACAGCTAAACTAAGAAAGTCTTTCACGATAAGAAAAATAATAATAACTACTATGTTTTCGAAGATTTATATTGGGAATTGTACAACAATTTATAGCAAGACGATGACATCGCAATTTACTTGATCGTTTTAGAAATTTTATCTAGCTTTTTTTGTCGTCTTTGTAGTAATACATTCTTGTTAAACAACAAGATGCATCTACACGTTCGAAAATCTTACTCTTGTAAATCTAAGAAAGTCTCTATTGAAACAAACTTTCTTCTTGTTAAGACAACTCGTTCGCGAAAGATTTTTATTATCGAAATAGTTTCTTTTCTTATCGAAACAACTTGTTCGCAAAAGACCTTTATTAAAGAAATATTCGCAAAAAGAAAGTTTTTCGTAGACGTTTTTGTTATCTCAACTATTATAATTACTAAGATCGCATCGAAGATTTTTGTTACTTATAGTCGCATTATTTAGTCTTTTGTCAACTCTTAAAATAATGTTGACATAGATTATAACTTTCGCGATTAAGAATACGCACGTGTTAAGATCTTACTATTTCTTGAAAGTAAAGTAGAGTTCGTTTGTCTTAACATCAACTCTAAAATTATATTTATAGATCGGAAATTCTTCAAGACTTAGACGTTTAATATCGATATTCTTATTTGCACAATAACTTTTTCTATTTCGATGCGAGATTTTAACACAATTAAATATTTGTCAAACAAATATATTATTTTGTCACTGTACTTCTCTAACAAAGATAGAAAGAAAAATCTTATTATAGCAAAGATTATTCGTAAAGTTTATTTGATAAATAATCTTAAGACTAATATATTAATTAAGAACAATCTAATTGATTCGAAAGAAATTACTATTGACATAAATAATAAATTAGTCTTTATTAATAGTTGCGACGTTATTGTTCTCGTAGAAGTTAAAACTTCTTGTGTTGTAATTTATACGTTAGTATATGTTAAAAAGACAATTACTATATCTTCTTAATTTAAAATAATTGTTTCGATTTATTATAGCTCTTTATTAGATAATCGAGATTTTCTTTTCGAGTTAAACGAACTCAATCTTTTGTTGTACGCTTATTTCGTTAACGTCGAATCTCGTACTATATTAATACGCAATAACTTAGACAAGATAATGCAACTTTCTAGAAATTATTGCGTCGAACATATTATTGAGCTTGACTTTTTGAACGTCTTTTAGATCTTTGTAGAGAAAGATATCTATATTTTTGATTTTGTTTTGCGAAAGACTTTCGCAAATTAGAAAACAAAATAGTTTAAAAAAATTATTGCTATTGCTTTTGTTGCGACAATCGTACTTAAGACATTATTGCAAACAAACAATAATATTGACATTGCTTGCGTTGCTCTTATAGTAAATTCTTTTGTTCTTGTATTCTTTTTCGCATTTATTAAGATAATTTTGGAAAACAATATTACAATTTACAATTTAGACAACGAGATTGTAAAAGTCTTTCGTTTTCTAATATTAAAATACTTAAGTCTTTAAATTGACATCGAATTTGTCAAACTTTCTAACCAAAACTAAATGCGAATATCGCTTAGAACAAATTAAAAAATTAGAATTCTTAAGAAGACAAGAATTTACTCTCTTAATAACAAGAATCGTGTCTTGATTAATAAAATCTTCGATAAATTACACAAGAACAATAAATTTAGTTAAACGAAAGATTCAACTCTCTTTAATTATCTTGTCTTTTGCGTTTGAAAAAATATCAACAAAGAACGCAAAAAACGCGTAGTCGTTAATATACAAAAACTAAATATTATTACGCAACTTAATATATATTTTGTCTTAAGACAAGTAGAGATTATTTTTGTTGTACTTAAATACTTGTACATTATCGTCTTAAATTGTGCGACATTCTTTTATTAATAACATGTACATTCTAAGAATTGTTACAAACTTACAATATAGATTGATCGCTAGGCCAAGAATCGATACAAACTTTCTGACCCAACTCGAATACTCGATACCAACTTTCTGACCCGACCCGAATACTCGATACCAACATCGTGACCCAACTCGAAATCGACCTAGGTCAACGATTTCTTGACTTGGCTCGATCGACTCGTCAAGCAATCGAAAATGACGTCAAAATGCCAAGATTTTCTATTTTTAAAAAAATTCGCATTATTTGAATTACTAAAAATAGTTTAAAAATAATAACGCACAAATAACGTACAAATGCATTACCTAAATGCATTACTATATAATATTATAAACAAATTAATTAAATTAATCAACTTGATTAAGTTGATTAATGCACTTTTTCAAAAATAATCTAAATTTTTCGAGTCTTGGCGAGTCGAGCCAGGTTATACGCTAAGTATTTCATATCTACCCTTTGACTCGACCCAAATACTCGATATCAACATCGTGACTCGAATCGACTTTTCGATATCAAAATCCTGACCCGACCCAGGTCTTGGCGAGTCGGGAACCTGGCTCGAACTCGATGACCCAACCCGACGCGGTTAGTCTATTACAATAATAAGTTATTGTAAACAAGAATTCTTTAACGTCGCTATAATAGAATACAAGAATTTATTAGCGTATGTTTAGCGTTAAATCGACAAAATTCTAAAATCTTATCGCAAATTTTCTCGAGCTTACATTAATAATATTGTCGTGTATTTCAAAACTTTTAAGAAACATCTCGCTTATCTTTAACAAATATTTAGCATACTAAAAACAAATAATATCTTTATCAAATCGTAAAAGACTTTTATAAGATATTCGATTATGCAATTACTAAATTAAAAGATTGATTCTTTTGATTTTGCGATATCGAAGAAAAAGCTTAAAGCAATTTTTAAATTGCGATATTTAAAGAATTTGCAAACGTTAAAGACGTATCTAAGATTAATCGAATATATGCGAGAATATATTTCTTTTTATATTGAGATAGCGAAGTCTCTTTAGAAGCTTAAAATAGAGTTGCTTCGACACAATTTTATTGTTAAAAGTACTCGAAAGCCTTATTCGAGACGTACTAAAATAAAAAACTTTATCGATTGCGAAAGACTTTTCTTCAATACTTTTTAAGAACTTTTGACGAAATCTTTTTATCTAATTTATTTAGATCTCTTTCGTCGTCTCTTTGTCAATTTGAATGCTAGTAAGAAATTCGACTTCGAAATAATAATTTATCACGTAAAGTCTTTCGTAGTCTAAAATAAGAAGATTATTTATCGAGAAAAGCTATCGAATCTATTTTATTCTTGAGTTGCTTACTTAAGAATGTCAAAATATAATATCAATTTATTGAACTCGAGATTGTAGATATCATGTAAATGCTTCGCAAAATTTAACATTTATTGAACTCGTTAAAAGTATATTTTAGCATTATTTTTACTAATTATAAAGCAACACTCAATATAGTTAAACAAATCAATATAACTATTGTCTCTACTAATAAACTAAATTTTCGTCTCGTAAGAACGTCCAATTACATTTAACGCTTTAACTTGAAATTGCGTTACAAGTTCGAAAAACAACACGTTATTTTAAACGTCTTGACTAGACTCACAAGTACGAATAATGTCGTCAAAAAATTAACCAACAAAAACGAGCTTAACATTCTATTTATCATTGCTTTTGTCGAAATAAACAAAGTCTTTCGCAATCGACTTCTTAACAACTATAAAATTGATTTAAATTGAAGAAAGATATTAGACATTCTTAACACTAGCATTAAAAATAGCGCTCAGCTTTCTTTTTATTAAGAAAATAATCTTATTTTTTGTTCGAATAATTATATTACTAAAAGTTATGTCTACGAATTGCGTTATTTTTGCATATTCTAGTTTGTTATCAAGAATATTCTTGACACAACATATAACAATATTTATTCGAAATTTGCGCGCTATTACAAGAAAGTTTTTGCGTTATATTATATTCGCAAGCTTATTCGATATCTTCGCGACTATTTAAAGCATTGCTCGCAATATCAAATATATTAAATGCGTTAACACAAGTTGTACGACTTATTGCAATCTATTTTTACTTTGTTAATATTCTTTTATACAATTATTATCGACTTTATGTTAGCTCTTTTGCGATCGAAAAAGAACTATAATTGTTTGATGTCAATTACGTATAAGTTCTTCAAGCAAATTCTATTAATTCTTGAAAGAATTACGCTATTCGCATTAGAATAAAGACATGTCTTGTTAAATCGACTTAATCTTGTCAATTAAAATTTGTCAAAATTATTATATCGAATAGAGATTGCAAATTTCTCTTCGATATATAAATTATTATGTTTTAGCGTTTAAGCGTCAAACTTCTATACTTAATCGTTTATTATTCTTAAACAAACAATCAAAGTAAACAAACTAATTAATTTGTTAAGATTGTTTTACAATTTCTTATTAGTACTTTGAAGCAATCTCAATTACAATTAGAAATCTTGTTTTCTCTTTAACATAATTTTAACAATTTATTCAACTTAAATTCTATTTCGAACAAGATTGCATATAACTTTACACTTGTTTAAACTCTCGATTTGACAAATCTTTTTGTAGACAAAAATTCTTTCGCAAACAGGAATTCTTTCGTAGTATCTATTGAAGCATCGGATTTTTCTATAGAAATACTCAATTTTATTATCGAAGCAAGAAAGTCTTTATTAGAATAGACTCTTATTATAAAATAGCGTCGTCTAATTGTTAGAACTAAAGTCTTCGACGCTATTGTCTTTGCTCAAATAAACGTTAAATACTATTACGATCACAAATATCAATTATTGATTATAAAGATTGACGATTAGATCTTAATTCGATTACATCAAGAATATAATATTTCTTCTATTAACATTCTCGAAAAGAAATTAGATTAACAATACGTTGAATCTTTCAAATTTTTAAAGAAAGTATATTGTCTTGCTTATTGTTTAAATCTTCTTAGTTATTAATGCATATATTTAGTATTATTTATAATGCAATTAAATTCAACGCTTATAAAAAATAACTTTTTCGATCGCTCTCGTTCTATACTTCTTGTCTCGATTTTCGTTCGCGAAAATACTAACAATATCAAGTTATACAAGCTTAATTGTATTATCGACAAACGCTCTATTGTATATCGCGACATAAAATATCTCGTTCGATAAAAAGAATACAATTCGAAGTAAACTAAATAAAAAAAAATTTTCGAAATAAAGAATGTTATAAATTTGATTTACGATTACGAACAAGTTGTACAAAATTCTATTTTACGAAACGAACTTTTATGTCACAATAAACGTCTATCTTTACGAGCAAGAAATTCGTCGTCGTTATTTCTTCGCTAACGAAAGACTCTCTATTTAGACAAGTAATTTTGCGAAAGTCTTTCGCAATCTCTCAATTATTGCGAATTTCTATATCGCGAGAGACTCTCGTCTTTACAATCTTATTCTTCGTTATATCTATTAATAAGAAATTCGTTGTTGTCGTTTCTTTGTTAAAGATAATCTTGCAAAAGTTTTTCACAACGCGATCAAAAGCGCTTCTTTCGCTCTTTTCGAACATTTGCTTGTTTCGATTTGAAAAGACTTTGTCGTAATAAATAAAACATAATAAGATATTCAAACACTAAGTTAGCGTCTTTTCTTTTCTATATCGACAAAATGTTATAATATTTCCTTATAATAATTCTAATCCAAAAGAGATTTTTGACATTTTTGTCTAAAGAAAGTCTTTCGCAGGCGTCTCGTTCTTACGCGTTATAGCGCTAGTGATGCATATAGTTATTGTACGTAGTCTTCTTAGAAATTATCTTTCTATTATTCTATAATCATTACATATATATAGTACAAATATTAAATTAATATATTTTTATCTTTATTTTTTAAGAGATTAAGAGATTAACAGAGTAAATAATTTCGATATTTTATTATTTACAAAAACTAATATATTACAATTTATAGTAATCTTTTATATATAATTTGTATAAACAAACGTATATATATTTACAAGAAAAAAAAATTGTATTTATTGGAAAAATTTTTATTGTAAATTAAATTGTTGTATTACAATATATTTTGTTTGTATCTATAGTATAATAGCTGCTAATATTTATTAGTTTATTAAATATTTTCAAAATTAAATAAAAGTTTTTGTTGACAAATATTGTAAGATATTCGAAGTCGAAAATACAATTTCTAGATCGATAAAATATTTGCGAAAAAATATTATTTTTAATATAAAAAGCTAATAATGTAATAAAAAATTTACTCTATTAATAACAAATTAAGTGCAATTTTATATATATTAATTCGAACGCAATTTAATTTGCGCTTTAGAGTATTAAATTAAGCTCGAGCAGAAACTTAAGAAAATAAAGAAAAATTAAAATAATATTTTTATTAAGATAAAGCAATTGATCGATCTTTTTTTAAAGCGTATATTAATTGTAAGTATTTTTGTCTATTTCTCGATATCTTTTTTTATCTTTTTTCTTGTTTATTTTAATATATTGTGCAATATACTAATATATATTTAGAATTCGAAGAAAAATAAAAACAAGAACAAGAACAAGTTATTAGTAAAGACAAAAAAAACAAAATTAAGACAAATTGTTTTTGAGTTTGTTATTTATTGATCTAAATTAAACAAACTTAAGAGATTCTTTTGTAGAATTTTATAATTCTATAACTAAGTCTCTTCGCAACTCTAAGTTGTTAGCAAAAGTGTTAGATAATAATATAATAAGCTTTTCTTCTATTTTTGTTCGCATTTTGCTTGTTTATATATTTATAAAAAATAGAGAGCGCAAAGATGTATATAAGTAGCAAGATTAAGTTTGCAATAAAGATAATAAAGATCGAGCAAAGCAAATTTCTTATAATTTAATTTTCTTAAAAGAATACAAGTACTTTAAGCAATTTTAAAAACTTGTTTACAAATAACTTTACAAAGTCTAATAACTTATTTTCGAATAAGTTTAATAACTTTCTATAATTGTTTAAAACAAGTTTAACAAATTGTTAAGAACTTATTAAGTTGCTATAATACATTATTAACTAAAAAAAAACAAAGCAAATGCGTTGTACTTTCGCGTATAGATTTTTTTGTTTAATATTAATAAAATACAGTATATAAAGTTTAGAACTACATTTTGAATATCTATATTAAAAGAAGCAATTCTTTTATTTCTAATATCTTGTATAGCAAAATAAAGAAATCTTTTACTATAAATCTAATTAAATACAACAACAATACAATAACAATTGCGCAATATTCTATTAAACAAATTATTATTAATATAGTTGCTATAATAAGCGTTGATAAAATTAAAAATATATTTGCTTATTATTGAGACAACAAAAGCGATATCTAATCGAGTGTCTAGTATTGCGTATATAAGAAAATCAACAATCGATTAAAAAATATAATAACAATTCGAATCAACAATATAGTTCGAATTGATAATATATACTTTAAATATATCTATAAGACTAACAACTAATTTATACTTTTATATTTCGTAGTTTTTTAGTAATTTTTTCAAATATGTTTTTTAACTTAAATAAAGAGTTTAAGTTGCAAATTTGCGCTCAATTTCGATTTCTAGATATTATTGAACAAGATTTAAGTTAATTATTTTAAATTAATTAACAAGAACTTTCTTAGTAACGTTAATAGATTTTTTGTTAACATTAACAATTAAGAGATTGTCTATATAGATAACAATAATAGTAAAGCTATTAGTAAAAATGCTTAAATCGAAATTTAATAGACAAAAGTAATACTTCTTTAGAAATGCTACAAGAGTATTATACTATATTCGAGACAATTGCTTTAATCTATAGAGAGCTTTTCTAAATTAACAAGTTTTTTTGTTTTGCTCAAAATTGCAAAACAATTCGATATAGATTTCTTTGCTAATATTTTTGTAAAGAAAAACAATAACAACGTTTATTTGCTTTAAATTTTAATTATTAACAATAACAAAAATAAAGATAATCTTGTAACTTATAAACTTAATTACAACAACAAAAATTTCGATACAATTTAAATTTTTGCGTTGTTTAAAGTCTTTAACAATTTAGCAAACTTTATAGCAAAGAATTTTGCTATTAATTTTATGCTTAATTTTGTAGACTTATCTATTACAAAGTATATAATGTTCGCTAGATACTAAGCAAACAATATAGATATTGTTCTTCTTTAAAAATTGGATTTTGTTTTGTTTAGCTAGCTATTAATTTATCTTGTAATAGATATTTGTTATAGCTTTAATATAGATCTTGAGCTTACATAGCTTTAATAATATAATTTTAAATAATAAACTAAGAGAGTTTACAAATTTATTTCGATACAATCGAAACTTCGAATATCTTTGCAACGTGAAATTTAGATTCTGAAATTATATTAAATTTTGAAGCGTATTTAATAATTCGATAACTTTAAAAAACTTATTGAAGTTAATGAAGTTAGAAAGAATATTATTTTCGAAGTTAAAGACAAAAAATAATTTAGAAAAAGTAGTGTTTTCAAAGTTTAAAAAAATAGAGTTGTAAATAAGATAGATAAATTTTCTAGCTTATTATTAGAATTCTTGATTTTATTCAAGAGCAAAATAACTTTTTGTTGCTCTTGTAATATTATTGCGAGATTCAAATTAGCTCTTACAAAGTTTAGAAATTTGTTAATAATATTAACAATATTCGACTATCTAAGAGAAAATATTGATCGACAAGTATTGTTGTTCTAATAACTAATTTTGTTGTAATTAATATTTAAGCAAAGTAATGCTTGCTTGTTGTTGAATTAATAAATTTTCAATGCGCGTTAAATCTTGTCTTTATTATTTATTATACAATAGATATGCTTTCTTTTATAGTCTATTAATATTAAAAGTCTAATGCGATTCTAGAACTTTTGTTAATTAATATTTAGTTAAGTTTTTAGTAATTCTTTTTGCTAATTTATGCGTCAAATATATCTATAATTATAGAGATGTTCGATGCTTGTTTCGAAAAAAATAATAAGATATTTAACAACAAAAGCGATATTGCAATACAAATTAACTATTTAAATTATCTTTAATTAAAAATTAATAATTAAGTTAGCATCTTTTATTATAGTGCTAATTTTTTGCATTAGAATCTAATTAAGACGTTTAACGCAATTATTTATTTCGAAGAAGACAACAACAACAAACTCTATCTATATTTCGCGCTTCTTGCGTTAGACTTTAAAATTTTTATTTATATATTTATTTTTATTTTTAACGCGAATACGAGTGCATTTGCTATCTCTATACTTAAATTTGTTAATATAGCGTTTAAAGAAAACTAAAAGACTAACTTTATTCTTAGTTTTAAGATATTTTATTTGTAAGTGCTTAATTTTCTTATTTAGTTAAATGCAAATATAACAAGTGTTATCGAATTTGTCTAAAAATATAAACCTTATAATATTAATATAAACAAAATTGGTTTTTTAACAATTGAATCTAATAGAGACTTAATAAGATGTCACTTTAATTTCTACGCAAACGCAAAAAACGCAAGCATTATTTGTCGAAAACTTTGTAAAATTAAAGATATTTCTTCGAGCAAATTAATAAATATTTTGTTTATCTAGATAATTAAGACGTTTGTGTTATATAATTATTACATTTTTATTAATTGCTAATAGAGCAATAGTAAAAGCAAAAAGTGCAATAGATATTTTTAAATTTAGAAAGTAAAAATTAAAGACTTAAATTGCTCGAACTTGCTAAACGTCGATAGAAAATTTGTAATCGATAATTTTTCAAATAATATTAGCGTCTTTGATTTAATTATAGAAGATTAAATTGTACTAAGAGTTCAATATATATCAAATATTGTAAATAGTAATATGTCGAGCTTTGTTATTTTTGCAACAAACAAAGAGACAAATAGTTTCGATATCTATAACAATTAAAGTACTTTCTATACTCTCTATTAATCGATAAAATATTGCTAAATCGAACACAAAGATGTTAAAGTTCTCTATTATATATTAATTGTATTCAATATTAAAGACTTACTTGCATAAAAGATAATTAATAACAAGAGCTAATATAATGTTTGCAAATAAAGACAATTTAAGAATTGCAAACAAGATTGCTACAACAACAAAAACAAAGTAACAATTATAAGTTATTGCTTTAATAATTTTTTATTCTTTGTTGTCGCTATTTTTGTTCTTGTTTTTGTTAAACTTAAACTTGTTTTTATTTTTTTTAAATTTAGATTTCTTTGGATTTTCTTTTTAATTATTGTAATTTTAACAACGTTTGTTTTTGTTATTGTTTCGATTGTTATTAAAGCTATTGCTTTTTAAGATAAGACGCAATTCTAAGTATAAATCTTAATAATTAATTCTTAATAGTTTATTTTGTCGTAATTTGTGCATTTCTTTTGTTTAATATATACGAAACTAAGATTTTCAATAATAAGAAAAGTGTTCTTTGTAATAGCAATCAACTTAATAACTGTTGTTAAGATCAACATACTATTAATAGCTAAAATATTTATTGAATTAACATACTGAACTTTGTAATTATAAATAATAACAAACAACTTTTGCTTTTAAATTCTATCTTTATTAAAGAACTTATATTCAAATATTTATTAATTAATAAAGAGACGAGCAATGTTATTAAGATCGACTAAGTATTTAAAGATAAATTAATTCTTATTTATAGCTAAATTATTTAAATAGATAGATAGTTTATTAATAATATCGCGAAATTTAGTCTCGTACTTGTTAATGTTCTAACAATTAATAATTTTAAAAAACTCGAATTTAACAAAGATTCTTATTAATGTATTTAACTTTTTAGACTTACATATTTTAACAATCTTTTAATAAGTCTCTTTAATTAGATCGATTTTCTTTATGTTGTAATACAAATTTTTATTAACAATGTTTCGAAACGCATTTATGCACTTTTTGTTGTCAATATCTTATTTAACTTGTTCTTCGATAACAATATTAAACAAGTTAACAAATTTTACGCCTAAATTAATATACTTTTAAAGCTTAATTTATTTAAAAACTTTAAACAAATCTTGTTCTTAGATAAGAAAGCTTACGCTATTGCTAATTTTAGCAATTTGTTTAAGAATTGCAAGAGATAACGCGAAGATGCTAGTAATTATAACAATATTGACGTAATTTGCCATCTTAGAGTTTTATCGATAGCTTGTAAGCAATAGATAATGTTACTAATAAATATAATAAAAATGCGCGATTGCGCAATAAAGATTTCGATAAAAATATTTTAACTATTAAATTATAAAGATTAAGCAAGTTAACAAATTTCAAATTAAATATTTGATTCGATAGATACTCTTCAAAGAGTTCAAATAAAAAAGATAATCAAATATACTTTTTTTTGTTAAAAATATTAAGTTAATCAATTTTGTCAATTATTGTTTGAGCAAAGTTTTAATAAATAAACAATCAATAAATTCTTAAGTAAGTCTTGTAATTTTGTCGTTCTATCTTAAGATTATAACAAATATAGATAAGAGTAAAATCGATAAACTTGATTTGTTTAATAGATAGAGACATATTAATAACGAATAATTTTTAATTAAATTGTTGTTTTTGCTTAATTGTAAATAAAGTTCTTTAATTATCTAGAAAATAATCGAGTTATTTAATCTCTTTATTTTTTTTAATCTTAACAATTATAAAGATAGTAACGCTCTTTTGCATCTTTGCGATTATTAAATCGATCTTCTTAGCTCTCTTATTTTGACAAGACTAAGAATTAATCTTTCGATCTAAATCTTTTGCGTTGATTTTAAAATAATTAATAAAATTATTTCGATCTTCGAAGTATGTTCGCGATTTAATTTACTAATTTGTTTCGTATATTGTAGTAAGAGAAGTTAACTAGCATTTATTTCAATTATCGAACTAGCAAGTTGATTTATTTAATTGTTAATAAGAAATTTTTTGCAATAGACAAAAGAACATAAATTGAGAAAACTAAGTAACTTAACTCTAATTAAAGCAAAATCTTGTCTCGCTTTAATAACGCGTCTTTACCTAACTATTAACTATTTAATTATTAATTCTTAGTTGTATAATTGTTATATAACTAATTCTTCGATCTTTTTAAAACTTATTATTGATAAATATCTATTAAAAATAATTAGTGTTCTTTAACAAAAACAACAAGTTGCAAATAAAATAAACTTAGTTGTTTTACAACTTATATTAGTTCTTTTTAGTAAAACGTTTGTATCTAGAATCTTTAACTAGATATTAATTATTTAGTTGTTAATAATTAAAGATTTTAACTATTCGAATAATTAAGTAATCGATTGTTCGACAAGTTTCGACAATTTTTCAATTATTGTTTCGACAACATTAGACATAGTATTAACATTCTAATTATTAAAGACTAATTTAGATATCAAGACAATTTAATTGTCAATTTTTGTATATTAGAAATTAACGAGAACTTAGCTAATAGTAGTAATTGTAAATTTATTGTTAATTCAATTTGTTAAATATGCTTCAAGCATTCTAACTAATAAATAAGTAAGTTTCTCGCTCTATTTCGAGCTTATAATTTGTCAAAATAATAGATAGTAGAACGTTTAGTTACTATATAGGAGTTGAGAACCTTGTTCGACTATATATATTGATCGATGCTACTCAACTCGATTACGTAATGTCGAGTTAAATAGTGTTGAACCAAGTAGTACTTAATACTAGGTTAGATCGAGTACAATATTTCGATACAATCTATATATTAGATCTAAAAACAAGATATTTGTAGAATCTTTTTTTAAACGTATTTAATTGTTTATCTTCTTCTTTAGATTAATTGCGTCAGATTGAGTTATCGAGTTCGAGTCGAATACTTGACTCGAATCTTGATAATTTGTATTAATTCGACTCGAAAGTCTTGACAATTTGATTCCTAAAATTAAAATCGATAATTCAAGTTAATTTCTATACTTAAAATCGAAATTCGATTCAAAAAATTAATTCGAATTGTCAAGACTACTATTTTTAGTAAATTTTATTATTTTTAGTAACAATTAATTGATAATTTAATAGAAATAGTTAATCTATTTAAATTAATTAATAAATATATTAGATTGTTTTTATATTATATATTGTATTTGTATTTGATAAATCCTAACTTTAGTTCTAGATATATTTAAATCTATTATAACAAAAGTCGCAATTTTGTGTTACTTATACGTGAGCTTCTCGCGAGATCAAGATTAGATCTAATAAATCTTGCATTACTTGTAAGAATCTAGGAATTTAAGTCAAGCTTTGCGAGAGACAATCTTGATATTTCTTAATATTGCGTTCGTAGATGCGTTCGTCCTGTATAACAATTATAATTGATCTGCGTAAAATGCGCATACGTTCTCTTGATTTATTAAATTTGTCTCAAAAGCAAAGTTTGCTTAAATCGACGAAATGTAATATTTAAATCGAAAAACGTAATAATTTAATGCAACTATGCAACTAGCAAGCAATTGCAAACATCTATGCGCATTGCGAATATCAAAACTTAACGCGTTAAAACGTAGTCTAAGTTAATAGAGATTTTGCAACTTTGTCGAATATTGAGAAAACAAAACAAGCTCTTCGAGCAAATTTTGTCTCGACAATACTAATTTGAGTACGTAGAATAGATAGATTTGTAAAATCTGCAAAATCTTGTAAATATCTTAATTTCTATTAGCTCGATTTGTCTTTCAAAACGCGAATGTTACTATTGTGCATTATCTAGAAAACAATTAAAAAAATCTAAATTTAAACTAAATTTATACTATTTTTAGTATTCTTAGCATTCTTGACAATTCGATTCGATTCCTAATATTGAAATCGAAAATCGAGTCGAGTTAAGTCGAATCGATTTCAAAATGATAGAAATCGAATTGAATTTCGAGTCGCTTTCTAATATTAAAATCGACGAATCAAATCAATTTCTAAAGTTGAAATCAAAATATAACTTAACAATCAATCTATTCTTCTTCTTCTTCTTACTATTTATATCGAATAACAACTTTTTTGAAGTATTGCGCTATTTTTTATAGCAATATTTTTAAAGTCTATACGTATAGACAAAGTTGTACTTGTTTGAAAAATAATATAGATTAATATAGTAGTTGTTGTGTTTTTCTATAAAGAGATTTTGATTCTATATAGTATTTAAAGTTTTGTTTATCTCTTATAAAATCTTTTTATTAATATTGTTTGCAACAATAATGTTGTTTGTATTTGCAATTTCTTAATTAATTTCTATTTGTATTACAACGTTTTAAACTAGCTAACGTAGATAAATAGTCTTTGTGTTTGCAAACAATGTAGTACTTTGTACTTCTATAAACTTTGTTAACTCTATAAATTGTCTAGCTTGCGCATTAAAAGCAATCTCTTTAATAATTTTATTAGTTTTATGTTTAGCTTTGCAATCGATCTTTGCAAACTTCTTATTAAATTTTTGTAAATATAAAATACGTAAATCTTTTGCAATTATTATTTCGCTTGTAATATTAACAATTTAAAAATATCTTTTATAATTTTTTAATTTTGCAAAAACCTTAATATATCGATCGAACTTCTTAATGTAAATAAATAGAGTATAGATTTATTTATCAACAATTTTAAGAAATTTAAGCAATTATCAATATTTGTAGTTAACTCTACAATATTTATTAATACAAAAATTATTACAAAAGATCTAGATATGTTTGTAGATTAATTGCAAAATCTTGCAATATATATAATAAACAATTATTTGTCTTTATTGAAGACAAAGTAGTCAATTGATTTGCTATTTCTATTGTATAAGTCTTGTTCTTAATAGTTTTTCGCTTCTTTATTGAATCTAGAACTATATTAAATACGTATAATACTATTTTACACTTTCTTTAAGCGTATTTAATAACTGCTTATTTAAATATTTTGTTTCGAAAATTTTAAATAATATCTAGAAAGTTAAGCTTGTCAAATTTGATATTGTTAATATAAATAATTTAATAAACAATGTTTGCATAATATTGTTTGTAGATTTAAAAGATTTCTATATCTAACTATTAAAGCAAATAAGTAAAATAAGATAGAAGCTTAAACAATATAATTTTATATTTGTTTGCAAGACTCTAGAATCGAAAGATTCGATATAATTTGTAACTATTTAACAACAATAGTATCTTCTCTTCTACGCGCTTTTTAACAATATTTTTAATATAATGTTGTATCTAATTTTGGAATTTATTATTGTTAATATAGACAAAGTTGTTGAAGTCTAGTATTATATAAGAATATATATTATTAACAACAAAATATTTATGCAAAAGAGAGCTTCTTTTAAAGATTATTTAGAATATAATTGTTTTGTTGTTAGCACTTATAATCTTTATCGACGTAATATGTTTACAATTGTTTGAATTTGCTATTGTAGACAACAACTTTGTAGATAAAATTGTCTCTATTATAATAGTTATGCGTAATTTTTTTGCAATCGATGCAAAATCTTATCTTATTTATATTCTATATATTTGTTGTTATAATGTTAAATTTCTCGCAAATATGCTTCAATTGCTTGAAATAAATTTTTTACTCTTTAATATAAAAGACATTTTTGCGTACTACAAATATAGAACGTTGTTGTTGCTTTTTAAGCTTTGAATATTGCTTCAAAAAGCAAATAGCTTAGTTTTTGCTTGTTGACAACTCTTTTAGATTAAGCACGAAATTTGTAGCAACAATAATAAACTTCGAAATTAAGTAGAGTTTTCTTTTGTTGTTTTGTTTAATATAAATAACAATTGCTTGTTTTTATATCTTTGTAAGTTATTTATTAGATGCAAAACAAACAGATTTCGAAAATTGTCTCTTCTATTGATCGATCAAAGTTCTTTGTTTGACGTTGTGTTTTCTCGCGCATTTTGCGATATCAATATATTCTCTTTTGTTTAAAATATCGATAGCTTGTTTGATACGTTCTTCGCGTACTAGATAGGCAACGACAAAAATAATTAATAATCTACTAAAATAGTTAGATAGATAATAATATTTGAAAATTTAGACAAATAAGAGATAAAGACAAGTAAGGTTTAATCTATCTAAAAGCGCCTGCCAGTTTTTGGTAAAGAATTAACAATTATACAATATCTGTTTTGTATTTTGTATTGTCTAATTCAATTCAATTAAATCTAATTTAATTTCGAATTTCTGCAAAATCTTGATTTTTTATATTTTGCAATTCTTAAACATTTAATTACCTAATGATAAAAATCTAGATATTAATATTTAATCTCTCTAATTGTCGATAGATTAGTTTATGCAATTGCTATATACTTTGTATTCGATATAGTTACGTTCTTCTCTAGATTCTAACTATAGTTGTTTGTCGTATCTAGTCTTTGTAGAAAACAAGTTTCTACTTTAACGCGCTTTAATAACTAAAAGTCTTTTTTCGAAGTTCTAGTTTGTAATCTAGATCTATCGATTTATATTATAATATTTGTTTTATTTTGAACTAGCTTAATCTTCAAAATAAAATAATTCTTGTTTATTAATTTTAAATTTTCAAAATTTTGTTAAACTTCGACCAAATCTTTGTTTCTTGTAATTTAGAAAGAATTTTTATACAACAAGTCGATTGTGTTTATTTAATCTACTCAATTTTTACTGTATTTAGCACTCTATACATTTGTATAGAATATTTTCGACTTTTTTGCACGATTTTTTAATTTTCATTGATAAATTTGCATCTATAGACTCTATAGACTTATTTTTGTTTCAACGCAAATACCTTTCTTTGTTAGCCTTTGTTTCTATATTATATTGTAGTATAAAAGAGAGAGATACGCATTCCTGTCAAATAATTCTTTATTAATGTTGCTAGTTTAATTGTATATTACTTGCAATTTTGTTGCAAGCGCAAATCTACTAAAAATAATTTTGCTTCTATTTCTATAGTAGCAATTAGTAATGTTTTAAATGCTTCTAGAATCTTTCTTCAAGCTATAGATTGCAATTGTAAAAATGTGTAAATATAATTTGCTTGTTTGTTCTATTATATTTCTGCTCCATAGTTGCTTATTGAAGAAAAATATATTATATAAAGTTGTTTATTAACGTTTGCAATTGATTTTTATTTAGAGTTTAATAGTTTTAGTAGAGAGCGTAATACTCTCTTTGCTGCATTAATTTTTTTAGTAATATATTTTTTTAAATTAAGTTTTCTATCTAGCTAAATATTTAATTACTTTATGCAATCTTTCGATTTAATAATTATTCTATTTAATAGAAAAATAGACTATATAGAGTCTTTTCTATTTTTTAAGAAACAAATAAGCTTTGTTTTGATATTATCGAATTTGATTGCATTGTTAGTTGCTTATAAAAAAGCTATATAGATTGCATATTAAAGAATTATATTATTTTTAACAATATTACGTTCTTCGATATAGATTGTTATATTATTAATATAGCTAGAGATATATACATTGTATTTTGCTCTGATTTGTAGAAATAGAAAGAGTATATAGATTAGAAACAATGTTAACAATATTAGAGATTCTTAAAATATTTTTATAACAATTTGTTTTTATTTTTTGTTTGTTTTGTTAAATGCTAGACTAATTACTTGTTCTTGCAAAAAATTAGTAAATTAACTAATAACATTGCGTAGTATATTAAGTCTCTTAAGTGTATTAATCAATTTTATAAGAGATATGTAATCAAAAGTGCGTTGCATACTAGATTTAGCACAATATCTATAATTAATTTCTGTTTTTTGTCTTTTGATTGTAATTTAAAATTTCTAGATTATATAGTAAGTTCCTTGTCAAGTATGCAATTTTTCTAGCAATTATTTTTTCTAACAAGAAAATTAAGAAGCGTAATAATTCTATACTTTTTAGATATTATTCTTTTTTTGCTAGATTTATGCAAAACAATGTTAATTTTTTTGCCAACATTTGGAATAATATTTAGCATCTATAATTGTTACAAATACTATATCAAATAGCTCTAAAACAGTTTTGTAGACTTTCTGCAATATTAAGAATGTTATACAATCTAATTCAAATAATTTTTCAAAAAATAGTATAAAAATAGTTTTTTCTACCTCTTTCGCTTTAGTATTTGACTATTTCTAAGATTTGTAGTTTTTTGCAATATTTGTATCTATAGAAGTTATAGATAGTTTTGGATATATAACTTGCAAGAAAGTTTTGCATTTAACTTTAGATTCTATTGCTTAGTTTTTGTTAATACTCTTGATTGATAGTAGTATCTCGATATTATATTGTTTTGTATATTTATATACTTAAAATATATTTTTGTTAGTTGTCTTGCTTAAAAAATTTGTTCAAGTAATAGTTTCAAAATATTTGTTTTTAATATTTGTAACTGCTTTTGGACTTAATTGATTCGAAACTTTGTTTACTAATAATATATTGTAAATGTTTCCTTATATAAAATTTCTAGCTTCTCAATTTATTCAAAATTTGATTTAAAGTTTAATTTTCGCTTTAATATAAATTTGTTTATATACTCTTTAAGTTTTAGAGTCAATATTTAAGCTTTGCGATTTAAATCTTACTTATCTTAAATTTTCGTTAATTATCTAGTCTTATTTGCACTCAAATATATACTAAATTCTTTCTAGTCTACTTTAACAATATTATATAATATAGTAATCGAATTTTCAATTGGTTGTTATTTATTTATAATTCTTTTATCTCTAATAATCCTGAAATTTAATTTGATGTTTCCTTTTTTGTTAATATATTAATTTGTAATTTTGTTAGTCAAATTTGTTAATGCAAAAACTAAATCTATAATAGAATCTCTAGTAGTATTTGTATTATATTGTGTAAAAATATCTAAAATATTTACTACTCAATTCTTTTTTGTTTTCTCTTAATTAGATTGTTAATATAGAAAAACATAATAGATTAACAACTTGATTGTTCTATTAAGAATAATATATATTTAGATCTTTTACCAAAATTAACTTTTTTGTATTTTTCGATTAAAATTTTGTTAAAATTTGATCTATAGTGTAGTTATTAAACTTAGAGTTTGAACTTTTATTATTATAAATACATAGTAGTGCAATACTATTATTTAAGATCTTGTTCTCGATAACAGTTAATTGTGCGTTAGAATCTGCTATTATATTTAGTCTTTAAATATAATTAATATTACCTGTTTTAGATACAAATATTGTTACTCTAGATCTATAGTCTTTATATACTGATCGAATTCTCGAGAAGTTTAAATAACTTAGTTCTGTATTGTGTTTCTTATTGTATATTTAGAATTCTTGAATTTATCGAAATATTATAACTGATCTGATCTAGTGCTAGATAGTATCGCTATCTAGCTCGACGCTATTCAACTTACTTATAGAATTGGGTTAGATAGCATTAACTATATATATAGTTGAGCAAGTCTTCCAACTCTTCTATAGTAACTAAGTATTCTACTATCTATTATTTTGACAAATTATAAGCTCGAAACAAAGCAAGTAAATTGTCTACTTATCAATTAGAAAGTCTAAAACATAGCTAATAGATTGAACTAACAATAGATTTAAAGTTATTACTATTAGCTAAGTTTCTATTAATTTCTGATATATAGAAGCTAACAATCAATTGTTTTAATATTTAGATTAGTCTTCAAGATTCAAAATATTAATACAATGTCGAATATTGTTAGAACAGCAACTAAGAGACTATCGAAACTTATCGAATAGTCGATTGTTTAACTATTCGAACAACTAAAATCTTCAACTATTAACAACTAAATAGCTAATATCTAGTTAGAGATTCTAGACATAAATATTCTACTAAAGAGAGCTAATATTGTTGTCGAAACAACTAAGTTTATTTTATTTGCAATTTGTTGTTTCTATCGAAAAACGCTAACTATTTTTATTAGATTTCTATTAATAATAAGTTTTTGAAAATCGAAGAAATAGTTAAGTAGCAATTGTACGACTAAATATCAATAGTCAAATAGCTAATAATTAGTCGAAAACATATTATTAAAGCAAAACAAGATTCTGCTTTAATATATTAATAAGAAGACTATATTATTTAGCTTTTTCAATTTCTATATTTTGTGTTTATTGCAAAATTTATTTATTAACACTCGAATAACTTAATTTGTTGATCTAATAATTAGAACAGATATTAGTAAACTTTTCTTATTATAGTATATAAAACAAACTAGTAAATTCGAAAAACTAATTTTGCAACAAGCAAGACATAGTTTGGAAATTGAAATAGTTTTATTAACTACTTTAAAAGTAATATTAAGATGCAATTCTCGATTAAACTAATTGTTGACTCGATTTTCGATTTTAACTTTTACAATCAAATTGAATTGTTGGTTTCAACTATAGAATTCGAATTAAATCAAGTCAACTTTTGATTTCAAAAGTTGAAATCAATTCGAATTTTCAAAAAATCGAAATTTATATTATCATGTCAAGAATTACTATTTTTAGATTTATGTTATTATAATTTTGAAATTTGAAGCTTACTATTATATTTTAATATTACAATATTACAATATATCGTATTATTATATTGTATTATCAAATTGCATTATTAAATACAAAATATAAAATTATAATTTTAAACAAATAAATTATAATTTATAATAGAACTAATATTTTGACAATTCAAGTGGATTTTTTAATTTGATTTTCGATTCTAAGTTTTAAAATCGAATTTAATTGTTAATTTTTATTCTTGAGAATTAAATTGTTAAAACTTTCGATTCAATTTAAATCGAATTGCCAAGATTCAATTCGATTAATCGAATTGTTGCAATTAGTCTATTCTCGATCAAATAGTATATAATTCTATCTAAATAAGAAAGTTAAAAAGAATTTAACTATTGCAAAGATGCAAAAGATATAGATCGAAAAGACTAATATTAAGTTTTATCAAAATAAAAGAACTAAAAAAATTAATTTAACAATTGCAAAGACACAAAAGAATATTGTTATCTTTATAATTATTTAGATTAAGAATAGTAATAAAGAGATTAAGTAGTTTAGTTAGATTTTAGACAATTAAAAATCTCTATCTATAATTAAACGAAGATAGCAATTTAATTAGAAATTATCTAACATTAATTAATTTTTATCTATTATATAAATTAAGTCTATCGATTCTACTCTTATTTATATTTGTTATAATCTTAAGACAAGATAATAGAAATACAAGATATATATAAAAAAGTCTATCAACTATTTATCTACTAAATTTTTGTTCAAATTATAATTAACAAAATCAATTAATTCGATGCTATTAACAAAAAGAAGTATATCTAACTATTTTTTATTTAAACTCTTCAAAGAATATCTATTAAACTAAAATATTTAATTCGAAATTTGTTAATTTATTTAATATTTATAGTCTAACAACTAGAATATCTTTATTGGAATCTCTATTACGTAATTGCATATTTTTATTATATTTACTAGTAGTATTATCTACTATTTACAAGTTATTAATAAAGCTTTAAAACTATAGACTATATTAATACTATTATAATTACTAGTATTTTTGCGTTGTTTTTTACAACTTTTAAACAAATTGCTAAAATTAGTATTTAAGAATAAGACTTATTTAAAATTCTTAAATAAATTAATTTAGATATTAGATTAACTAATCTATTTAATAGATCAAGATAATTAATATATATTTTAGATTAAGTCTACGAAAATCGATATTATACTATCCCATTATACGAGAAGAGACAAGAGAGAAGATCTCATTAACAATGACGCTTACGATTTATCTCGATCGTCAAAATCAAATAAACGTAATCGACGCAATGTTAACAAGTGATTAAGACGCACTTAATGCGTCTCAACGCGATTTATCACAAATTGCGACAAAGAACATTGCGAAAATAATAAAAATCAAGAAGCTCTATAAATTAAAAAAAAAACGCGTTCAAAATGATTTTAATAACGACGTTAATTAAGTGATGCATTTTTGTCAAAAAACTTACGCGCAAATTTAACGAATTCTTCGCGAAAAACAAACGAATTAATATGATTTTCGTATTTAAAAAAATTAAAAAAGACGACAAATTAATTAAAAAAAGTAAAAAGAATTAAGAAAAACACACAAGATGCAAACATATAAACGAACATAATATAGATCTCGTCATTAGATGCACAAACAACAATTAAGATAAACATCAAATAAGCATTTTCGAAGCAAAAATCAATTAAAAAGATAAAATTGATAACGTAAATCAAAAGAAAGAAAAAGATAAAAAAAGTACATGAGATAAACGCAACGAAAATGATTGCATTAATGTGCAACTTAAACATCGTTAATACACTAAATGCGCGAAAAAACATATAAAAGATAAAACATTTTAAAAAAATAATAATTTTTAAAATTGATAACGAATGCAATAAAAAAATTCTAAAATTAAGTAATTTCCAAATTAAGAACGTATTTATTGCGACAATTTTGCGTCGTAAATGCGCAAAAATAATAATGCATAACATTAAAGTAAAAAGTATGTTTAAAAATATAAAGAAAAAAAGAGCAAAAACAATAAAACGATTATACAAGATTATGCGTTAAGAATTAAAAAAAAATTAAGAAAATAATTTAATTTACAAGAAAAAGCGACAAAAAGAAATATGTCTTCATTGTAATATAAGTAGATTGCGCGAAAACGACAAACAAGTTAATTTAATTTAACGTAATTTATAAGTTAAATATTAAGATAACGAAATATTACAATACAAGTTGCAAGATAAAGCAATATATAAAGTGTTAAGAGTATAATTATTTAATATACGAATACAAGAACGAACAATAATACGCTCATTATGCGCGAGATTATCGCTTCGATCAATATTCGCATTAATTAAATTTATTAAAATAAAAATACGACGTTTGCAAAAGTGCTTACAAAGCATTTGATTTCAAATGCTTTAAAAGACAAAGCGAAAAACTAAAAATAAAAGAAATAACGAAAACAAAGTCATTATATTACGTCGTTAAGACGACGAAAGCGAACGAAACGATAATCATCTTAATAACTTTTAAAAGCGCAACGACGTTCAATTAAACGTCAAAAAAGAGAACAAAACGCAAAACAATTATAATTAATCGTTCGACGTAAACAAGTCGCATGCAAAACATTCTTATAACGACCCAAAAAAACGTAATTTAGCAATTAATTAAAAAAAGACGCTTTGACAAATCGTTAAGTAGTTAATTTATTCTAATAAAACAAGATAACAACGAAGTAACAATAATATTGTTATAGAATATGTCTTTCACGCAAAAGATGCAAAACTTAATAAATATTAATATTAAAAATTATATAAAGTAACTTTAATAAAGACACAAAACGAGCTCAAAATATTACAATATAATGTTCACAAATTAAGAAATAAAAAAATAATCGTATTGCTTTAAAAAAATAAAATACAAAATTACAACATATTAATAATACAAAAGTTGTAATAACATTACATTAAAACGAAGATATATAATTTAAGATGCGCAAACTTCACGTTCGTAAATAACGACAAAAAAACATACTTCTACGTTAATAAACACATTAATAGCAATAATTAACACAATATATAACATTTTAAAAATATAAAAACAATAACGTTACAATTATGTTTTAACAATAACGATATAAAATATAATTTTGTTAACGTTTATAACGTTTACAACTTATTTTTAAATAATTATAACAAAATAATTGACAAAAATAGTTTTTTAGCGATGAAATCAACTTTGCGCATACAAGGCGAAAATGTTATTATAAAAATTTTTAATTTGCATTATTTTTTCTAAGCGAGTTCTTTCTATTTTAAACAACATTTATTTTCGAAAAATTTGTTAAATATAATACGTGCAATCGACGCAATACTAGCTCTCTTTTAAGAAATTATAACGGAAAATTATTAAGACGCTTAAATTACGATTAATTTATCGTTTGTTACAAAGAAAATACCAAATCGATTAATATATTGCGATATAAACAAGAAAATAAAAAATTTATTCAATTATCTTTTAATAAGAACGATGCTAGATTTTCGAACGTAAAAGAAATCTTAACGTCGCTTTAAACGAAATTAGGAAACTATAAACTTAAAAAAGGTCGACGACATATTAAAAAATTTGTTACTTAAATTAATATTGAACGATTTAATAAAAAAAGACAACGTTAATAAATATACAACAAAGTTGTTCAATGCTCTGAAAAAAACTATTGAAGACTTTATTTTATGAGCAAAATTATACGAGAAAATTAAACTTAAATAAATAACAAAATGCACAAAAATAATTAATGAAATTAAAAAACTACGTTGACAATGTCGCACTTCTAGCGAATAAGCGACGTATATTCGAATATGCGACAAGAAGAGCAAAATTTTAAAGAAACACAAACGAGACAAGTTTCGCAAACAAATAAAAACTTCGAAAAACATTATTAAGAATTTCTTTAAAATAACAAAGTAAGCTAGAAACGTAACGATAAAAACGTTAATTAAGTTTATTATATTATTACTATAAATTAATACAAACATCGCGACAACGACGAAAAACAAAATCGAAACAATATTTTGATCTTATTTTTCTTCTTTATTTACAATTTTAATGAACGATTTAAACGAATTCTTTTATTTAATTTCTATAAAAAACGACAAGATAATGTCGAAGCGCAAAGTAATAAAAGCAATGCATAAGACAATTCTTAACAAAACATTAAGAATTAACGATATAATTAATTGTGCATTGCGACAATTAATTCGTATCGTTTTATTTTAAATAAAATTTCTATTTAATAGATACATTAAGAAAGAAGTGCAATCGTCTTATTTTAAAAAGACGATCACAATAATGTTGCGCAAATCGAGAAAAAAAAATTACTTTAAATTGTTATTTTTTAGATTTATCGCGTTATTAAATACATTAAATAAAATATTAAAGTTAATAATATTAAAGCGTCTTCGTTACGTTGTAGAGACGTACGACACTCTATTAAGCACACAAATAAAAGCTAGAAAATAACATTTAATTGACACGACGTTGCAATTAATTATAAAAAAGATTCACACAATATAAAGCGATTAAAAGAAAAAAGTAACATTTTTATTTAATTTTGATGTATTAGACGCATTCGACAATGTATCGCACATTTAATTGCTTCACAATATAAAGAAGAAACAAGTTTCTACTTATTTGCTCAAAGTCGTATTATTTTAATTATAAACAATTATACAATAAAAAGCGCAATGCGAACGTAAATATATTTTAAAGTTTTTTTTTTAATTTAATATTTGTTTTACAATGCGAATTTGTTAAAGATGTACAATAACATTAAATTGCGAATTGGCGTTACAAGTTTCGTAAACAACGTTAACATATTAACGTATAAAAAATCGATCGAACGTAATTGTAGAATGCTAAGTTAAATGTATAACAAATGCGAACAATAAGCACAAAGTTACAAGTTCGAGTTTACGAAAAAGAAATACGAATTAATTTATTTTTTGCGAACTTTAAAGAGATTTAATATAAGCGTCAATATAATGTTAACAAAATACGAGATAATTGTTAAATCAAATATTAAAATATTAAAAATTTAGTTAAATTTAAAGCTAAAATAAAGAGTTTACTTGCGTCAAATAAGAATCAAGCTAATAATTAGACACAAAAGCGCGTCAATAATAGAAAATTTAATATTTAACATTTTATTAAAAACAAATAAGCGCAAGTACATTATTATTAAGAAGCCAATAATTTACGATGTCGTCGCATAATATACGTCTAAAAATATTAAAAATTTAAGAAAAAAAATTATTTCGAAGTTGCGATTAATACAAGATTGCGCAGTTTAATGCATTACGAATATTTATAAAACGACGTTTACAAAAGTTTTATAAATTAAAATTAACGTATTTTTTATCGATGTGTATCTCGAAAAATTAATATATAGATTAATAATTATTATAAATGTACGAAAGTTAAACAAAATAATAGACGTAATAATGCTACGTATACGCAACGACTTAATGTTAAGAAAAGAACGAAAATCAAAATTTAAAATAATATTTTTGCAATTTTAAAAAAAAATGCGAATAAAACTCGAATTAATAACAACATTACGATAATATTTTTATACAATTATTTTATAAATAAAATTCTTTAAAATAGTTATCGCATATAGCAAGAAAATAATTTAAAAGAAAAAAACGCAAACAAGTTTAACTAGTATTAAAGAGCGTACTTCCACAAGAACGATCGCAATAAAAACGTTATCGTTACTTTAATAAAAACGAATTAAAGAATTAAAAAGCGATTAAAAAACGTTAAGATAATGCTTACGCATTACAACGAACTTAAGAAACTTGTAAAAGCGATCGAAAAATTGACGAAGCATTGCGAGACGTTTACTAATTTGCGAAAACAAATTTACAAAATGTATTTTAACAATTAAGCTTTATTAAAGATTATAAAAAAAGTAAAATCGACGTTAAATTAAATATGTTTTAAAAGAATGCAAAAAACATATAACGCAATGCGATGTCGCAACGTCATATTAAAACTTCATTAAATTCTAAAACATAAAAACATAAAAGACAACAAGATTGCAAACGAAGTTGTTAACAAGATGTACAAGTAACGTTTATTTTTCGCAAATCAAATGTTAAACGAACTCGATATTTAAAAAGACGCTTATTTAGAACAAAATTCGAAAAAAGTAACAATTAAAATAATTAAAAGATAAGAACGACGCAAAGTATCGCAAGTTCGCATTTAAAATTACGCATAAACACATATAACTACACATTGATTGTCTTAAATTACATAATGCATTTTTAATATAACTAAAAATAAACAAAATTAACTTTAATTAATTTTTGTGCGAACGACAAATACTTAAGATTCTAATAAGAACTTGCGATTGCGATTAAAAGCATATAACAATTAAGCATATTTTGTTAATTTGTCTTAAATAACGATAAGAAAGAGCACAAATGCAATAATAAATTAATATCACAAATCTACAACAATTGTTAGACGAAATCAAGTTTGTCGTTGTAACAATGCGCATAATTTTAATTATTAAGTTATTACATTAATTTTAGACAACGACATCGCTAACGATGCTCAAGTTCTTCTTAAATTTATAGAGTTTTCGTTTAAAGAATTTTCTTGTATTACGAATATTACGATATAGAAGACGAAGACGCAACGTTGTTATAACAACTTATTACGAACGAAATGACGATCGCAAATTCTAATTAATTAAGATTAAACAAATAGACGTTAGTGCTACTCGTCTACTTGTAATTAGTTAGATTTAAAAATTGTAAAAATATATATTTCTCGCATAGATTCTTAAGAGTGTTGAATCAAATATAAAAAAAAAATCTATTTAATATTATTATCGAAAAACAAGTTAAATAAAATACTAGCAATAAGAAATATATAAATATATTTCGAAATATTATTAATAAAAATCTATATTATAAAGTTAAAAAGACTGATTTAGTTATAAAAACTTATTAACAAATTGTTAAAATATACAAATCTAGAAATTTAAGTTTTTTAAAACTATTAGTTGTTAAAATATTAACAAATACAAAATTGAATTTTGCAATATTATTAATAAATTATCTATCTATTCGAACAATTTAACTATAGATAAAAACTAATTTATTTCTAAATATTTAATTAATTTTAACAACTTTGTTTATCTTTTTATTATTTTTTATTATTAGATTTAATATCTCTAAGAATCTATGCGAGAATTATATACTTTTACGATTTTTAAATCTAATCAATTACAAATAAACGAACAACATTAGCGTTTACTTATTTAATTATAATTGATTAAAATTTGCGATCGTTATTTCGTTCGTAACAAGTCGTTATAACAACGCTACATCTTTGTCTTTTATATTGTGATATTTGTAATACAAAAAAATTCTTTAAACAAAAACTTTATAAATTTAAGAAAAATTTAAACATTGTTAACAATATTGTTGTCTAAAATTAACGCAACAATTTAACTATTAAAATTATGCGCATTGTCGCAATAACAAATCTAATCTTGTCTAGCAATTGTCGTAAATTTATAATATTAATTTTTTGTTACATTTGTGCTCTTTTTTGTCGCTATTTAAAACAAATTAACAAAATATACTTGATTGTTATGCGTCTTTAATCGCAATCGCAAGTTCTTGTCGTAATCTTAAACATTTGTTGTTCGCACAAAAATTAATTAAAATTAATTATGTCTATTTTTAGTTATATTAGAAGTGCATTATGCGATTTGAAATAATCAATATATAATTGCATATATTTATGCGTAATTCTAAGTATAAGCTTACGATATTTTGAATCGTTGTTGTCTTTTAATTATTTTAATTGTTACTTTTTTTAAATCTTGTTCTAAATAAACGTCTTTTTAATAATAAGTTTGTTTAACATTTAATTTGCGAGAAATAGACGTTATTTGTAAGTTTTATTAGCAACTTCGTTTGCAATCTTGTTGTTTTTTATATTTTTATATTTTAAAATTTAATAAAGTTTTAATATAACGTTGCAACGTTGCATCACATTATATGTTTTCTACATTCTTTTAAAATATATTTAATTCAATGTTAATTTTACTTTTTTTATAATCTTTAATAAAGTTTAATTATTAAAATATATTTTGTAAACTTGTTCTTATAAGTTAGTAAACGTCTCGCAATGCTTTGTTAATTTTTCGATTATTTTTGTAAATTTCTTAAGTTCATCATAATGCATAAGTGTTATTTCGATGCTTTCTAATTATTTCTTTTGCTTTTTATTAAGACAATAATAACGTTTTTATCGCAATTGTTTTCGTCGAAATACGTTCTTTAATACTAGTTAAACTTGTTCGCGTTGTACTTTTTCTTAATTATTTTTTTATTGTACATAATAATTATCTTAGAGAATTTTATTTATAAAATAATTGTACAGAATTGTTATCGCAATATTGTTATTAATTCGAATTTTATTTACATTTTTTTTTTAAATTGCAAAAATATTATTTTAAATTTTGATTTTTTTCCTTTCTTCAACATTAAGTTGTTGCGTATGTGCAACATTGTTACGTCTATTATTTTGTTTAACTTTTATACATTTATAATAATTATTAATCTTTATACTAGCTTTTCAAGATATATATTAATAAGAAATACGTTAATTTTGATTTGTGAATTTTTTGTAAATGTTGTTTTATAAACATTTGTAATATGTCAAAGCACGCAATCTTATATTAATTGCAATTTCGAAATAAATTTTTTTCTTAAATTTTTAATATTTTTAGACGTATATTATGCGACAATATTGTAAGCTATTATTAACTTCTTAATAATAATATACTTGCGTTTATTTGTCTTTAATAAAGTATTAAATATTGAACTTTTTATTATTAATGCGCTTTTGTGTCTAATTATTAGTTTGATTTCTACTTAACGCAAATAAGTTCTTTATTTTAGTTTTAAGTTTAATTAAATTTTTAATACTTTAATATTTGATTTAACAATTATCTTGTGTCTTGTTAATATTATATCGACGCTTATATTAAATTTTTTTGAAGTTTGCGAAAAATAAATTAATTTGTATTTTTTTTTCGTAAACTTAAACTTGTAACTTTGTGTTTATTGTTCGCATTTGTTATATATTTAACTTAATATTTTGCAATTATGTTCGATCAATTTTTTATATATTAGTATGTTAACGTTGTTTACGAAATTTGTAACGTTAATTTGCAATTTAATGTTATTATATATTTTCAATAAATTCGCATTGTAAAACAAATATAAAACTAAAAAAAGAGAAATTTTTCACAATATATTTACATTCGCATTGCATTTCTTTATTATATAGTTATTTATAATTAAAATAATACAACGTTTCTTTAGAAAATTCTTTATTTATTTAAGCAAACAAGTAAAAACTTGTTTCTTCTTTATATTGTAAAGCAATCAAATATGCGACATATTATCGAATGTGTTTAATACATCGAAAACAAGTAAAAATATTACTCTCTTGTTTTAATCGCTTTATATTGTGTAATTTTTTTTTATAATTAATTGCAATATTGTATCGATTAAGCGTTGTCTTTTAGCTTTTATTTATATATTTAATAAAATATTATGCGTCTTTACGACGTAACGAAGACGCTTTAATATTATTAACTCTAATATCTTACTTAATGTATTTAATAACGCGATAAGTTTAAAAAATAACAATTTAAAATAATTTTTTTTCTTAATTTGCGCAACATTATTATAATTATCTTTTTAAAACAAGACGATTGCACTTCTTTCTTAATATATTTATTAAATAGAAGTTTTACTTAAGATAAAACAATACAAATTAATTGTCGCAACGCACAATTAATTACATTATTAATTTTTGATATTTTGTTAAAAGTTATTTTATGTATTGCTTTTATTATTTCGCGTTTCGATATTATTTTGTCGTTTTTTATAGAAATTAAATAAGAGAATTTGTTTAAGTTGTTTACTAAAATTGTAAACAAAAAAGAAAAACAAGATTAAAATATTGTTTTAATTTTGTTCTTTGTTGTCGTTGCAATGTTTGTGTTGATTCGTAATAATAAAATAATAAACTTGATTAACATTTTTGTTATTGCATTTTTAATTTACTTTGTTATTTCGAAAAGATTCTTAATAATATTTTTCGAAACTTTTATTTGTTTGCGAGATTTGTCTTGTTTGTGTTTCTTTAGAATTTTGCTTTTCTTATTGCATATTTAGATATACGTCGCTTATTCGCTAGAGATGCAATATTATTAACGTAATTTTTTGATTTCTTTAATTATCTTTGTGCACTTCACTATTTATTTAAGTTTAACTCTTTTGTATAATCTTGTTTACGAAATAAAGTCTTTAATAGTTTTTTTCAAAGCATTAAGCAACTTTGTTGTGTACTTCTTAATGTCGTCTCTTTTTATTAAATTGTTTAATATTAATTTAAATAATAAATCTTTTAATATATTGTTGAACTTTTCTAAGTTTATAGCTTTTTAATTTTGTTTAAAACAATGTTAAAACTTTTCTTATATTCGAAGATTTAATATTATTCTTATTGAGAAATAATTAAATAAGTTTTTTATCTTTTTGTTTATATCGCAATATATTAATCGATTTGTTATTCTTTTTGTAACAAATAATAAGTCGATTGTAATTTAAGCGTCTTAATAATCTTTCATTATAATTCTTCAAAAAAGAGTTAATATTGCGTCAATTACACACATTATATTTAACAAATTCTTCAAAAGCAAATATTGTCTAAAATAGAAAAAACTCGTCTAAAAAAATGCAAATTAAATTTTTTACAATAATACTTTTGTCTTGCATGCGCAAAGCTAACTTTATCGCTAAAAGATTATTTTTATTAATTGTTTTGTTATAATTATTTAAGAGCGAGTTGTAAACATTGTAAACGTTAACAAAATTATATTTTATATTATTATTATCGAAACATAATTGCAACGTTATTGTTTCTACATCTTTAAAATGCTATATACTATGTTAATTATTGTTATCAATGCGTTTATTAATGTAGAAGCATATTTTTTTGTTATTATTTACGAGCGTAAAATTTGTGCGTTTCGAATTGTATATTTTTGTCTTAACGTAATGTTATTACAACTCTTGTATTATTAATATATTGTAATTTTATATCTTATTCTTCTAAAGCAATGCGATTATTATTTTACTTCTTAATTTGTGAACGTTATATTATAATATTTTCAGCTCGTTTTGTGTCTTTATTAAAGTTGCTTTATATAATTTTCGATACTAATATTTATTAAATTTTGTATCTCTTGCGTAAAAGACATGTTCTATAACAATGTTATTGTTATCTTGTCGTTATCTTATTTTATTAGAGTAAATTAACTATTTAACGATTTGTTAAAGCGTCTTTTCTTGATCAATTGTTAAATTATGCTCTTTTTTGTTGTTATAAGAATGTTTTGTATACAATTTGTTTACGTTAAGCGACTTATTGTCGTTGTTTTACATTTTGTTCTTTTCTTCGACGTCTAATTGAATGTCGTTGCGCTCTCAAAAATTATTAAAATAATTGTTGTTTCGTTCGCTTTTGTTGTCTTGACAACGTAATATAGTAATTTTATCTTTATTGTCTCTTTTATTCTTAGTTTTTTGTTCTATCTTTTAAAGCACTTAAAATCAAATGCTTTGTAAACACTCTTGCAAACGTCGTATTTTTATTTTGATAAATTTAATTAATGCGAACATTAATTAAAACAATGATCTCGCGTATAATAAGCGCATCGTTGCTTGTTCTTACATTCGTATATTAAGTAATTATACTTTTAATACTTTATGCATTGCTTTATTTTGCAACTCGTATTATAATATTTTGCTATTTTAATATTCGACTTATAAATTACGTTAAATTAAATTAAATTGTTTGTTATCTTCGCGTAATCTACTTATATTACAATAAAGATATATTTCTTTTTGTCGCTCTTTCTTGTAAATTAAATTATCTTATTGAAAATATAAAATTTCAAGTATTGCAACATTTATATCTTAATAAATCTAAACATTCTTTATTAATTGCTCAAGAATATAATTATAAGATTAATTAATTAATTTGTTGCTTTAATTAACAATATTTAAATACAATAATAATAATAAAAATTAAATTAAATCGAAAGTTTACGAAAATCGATATTATACTATTTTATTATACAAGAAAAAACAAGAGAGAAAATCTTATTAACAATAACGCTTACGATTTATTTCGATCGTTAAGATCAAATAAATATAATCAATGCGACGTTAACAAGTAATTAAGACACATTTAATGCGTCTTAACGCGAATTAATACAAATTGCGACAAACATAAAAACGAAAGTAATAAATATTAAAGAACTTTATAAATCTAAGAAGAGAAACGCGTTTAAAACAATTTCGATAACGACGTTAACAAAATAATGTTTTTTAATTAAAGAGTTGACGCGACGTCTTAGCGAAACTCTCGCGAAAAACGAACGAATTAACTTGATTTTAATATTAAAGAAACTAAAAAGAACGATCAATCGAATAAAAAGAGTTAAAAAGATAAGAAAAGACATGTAATTAACAAACATATAAGCGACAATAACGAAAGACTTATTATTAACGAAACAAATAAATAATTAAAAGAGTGTTAAATAGACACTCTTAATGCGACAATTAATTAAGAAAATAACGTTAATAACGTAAATCAAAAAAGAACAAGAGATAAAAAGAGTTTACAAAATGAGCGTTGCGAAAATAATAACATTAACGCGCGATTTCGACATTGTTAAGACACTAATAGCGCGAAAGAATATACAAGAAATAAGACGCTTTAAGAGAGTAATTGTCTTTTAAATAAATAACAAAAGTAGCAAAACAATATTAAAATTGAACGATTTTTAAATTAAAAAGATATTAACGACAACAATTATATGTCGAAAGCGCGCAAAATAATAATGCACAATATTAGAATTAAAAGTATGTCAAAAAATATAAAGAAAAAAAAAGCAAAAATAATGAAAAAATTATGCAAGATAATGCATTAGAATTTAAAAATTAAAAAGATAATTTAATTTACAAGAAAGAACGACAAAAAAATTACGTTTCGATTATAGTGTAAATAGATTGCGTAAAGATAACAAATAAATTAATACAATTGAACGTAATTCACGAGTTAAATATAAAGATTGCGAAATGTTATAATAAAAAATACAAAACAAAACAATGCATAAAGTATTAAAAGTATAAACATTTTATATATAAATGCAAAAATAAACAACGATGCGCACATTACGCGCAAAATTATCGCTTTAATTAGTGCTTTTATTAAGAGAATGTCTTCAAGTAAAAATGTAACGATTACAAGAAAGCTTACAAGACATTCGATCTTAAATATTCTAAAAAAGAAAAAAAGAAAAGAAAAGAAAAATTAAGAAAACAACGAAGATAAAATTTTTATATTACGTCGTTAAGGCGATCGAAGCAAACAAAGCGACAATTTTAATTTTGATAACATTAAGAAATCTAATCTCGTTCGTTTAAATTACGAACAAAAGAACAAAGCGAAAGACAATAGAAGTAGCAATAAGTCGCTTAATATAAACGAATCGCATGCAAAACATTCTTGTAATAACGAAAAAAAATGTCATTTAATAATTAATTAAGAAAAAGCGCTTCAATAAATTAATAAAGAATTAATATACTTTAATAAAGCAAATTGATAACGAAGTAACGTTGTTGTCATTACAAAGTATGCTTTTCACGCAAAAGATAAAAAATTTAATACATACGAAAACAAATATAAAAAAAATTATAATAAAAATACGAAATAAACTTCGAATATTGTAGTACAATGTTTATAAATTAAGAAGCAAAATAATAATAGCGTTGCTTCAAGAAAATAAAAAAAAAATACAATATACTAGTAATACAAGAATCGTAACGACATTACGTTAAAACGAGAATATACAATTTAAAACGCGCAAACTTTACGTTCGTAAATAATGATAAACGTATATACTTTTACATTAATAAACGCATTAATAACAATAATTAATATAGTATATAACATTTTAAAAACGTAAGAACAATAACGATGCAATTATGTTTCGAAAGCAACATTATCAAATAAAATCTTATTAACGTTTATGACGTTTACAATTTATTTTTCGATAATAATAATAATATAATTAATAAAGACAATCGTGACGCAATAGAGCAAACATTGCGCATGCAAAACAAGAGCATCATAATAAAGAACTTTAATTTGCATTATTTTTTATAAACGAGTCTTTTATATTTTAGACAACATTTATTGTTCGACAATTTGCTAAACATAATGCGTTTTATCGATATTATGTTAATGCTTTTACGCGATATTATAACGAAAAATTATTAAGAAATACAAATTACGGTCGATTTGTCGTTCGTTACAAGAAAGACGACAAATTGATTAATATATTGCGACATAGATAAAAAGATAAAAAGCTCGTTAAATTATTTATTAATTAAAATAATATTAGATCTTAAAACGCAAACGAAGTTTATACGTCGTTTTAAACGAAATTAAAAAGTTATAAATATAAAGAAATTTAACAATATATTAAAAAGATTATTATTCGAATTATTAATAAACACTATGATAGAATAAGAGAGCATCAACAAATACACGATTGCGTTATTAAAATTCTAAAGAAGATTATCGAAGACTTTATTTCGTAAGCGAGATCGCACGAAAAAGTCAAATTTAAATGAACGCAAAAATGCATTAACGTAATTAAGAAAATCAAGAAACTACGACGTCAATGTCGTATCTTTCGTAACTAAAAGACGAACATTCAAATATACAATAAAAAAGACAAGATTCTTAAGAGATATAAGAGAAACGAATTTCGCAATTAAATGTAAACTTCGAAGAATATTGCGAAGAATTTATTCGAAATAACGAAATAAATTAAAAATGCGATAACAAGCACATTTATTAAGTTCACGATTTTATTACTAAGAACGAACATCAAAATAACGACAATTGCGAAAGACAAAATCGAAGCGATGTTTCAAAAAAAAATTGTACTCACGATCTTAATTAATAATATAAAGAAATTCTTTTATTTATCTTTAATAAAGAACGACAAAATTATGTCGAAGCGCAAAATAATAAGAGCAACACATAAAGCGACTTCAAACAAAATACTTAAAATTAACAAAATAATTAATCGAACGCTAAGATAGCTAGTTTACGTCGTCTCGAAATAAATAAGATTTTTATTTAATAAATGCATTAAGAAAGAAATGCAATCGTCTTATTTTAAAAAGACGATTACGATAATATTGCGAAAATTAAAAAAGAAAAATTATTTATAGTTGTTGTCTTTTAGATTTATAGCATTGCTTAATACGTTAAATAAGATGCTAAAATTAATAATATTGAAGCGTCTTCACTACGTCGTAAAAGCACATAACATTTTACTTAATACACAAATAAGAATTAAAAGATAGCGCTCAATCAATACGACGCTACAATTAATTATTAAAAACATGCACACAATATAAAGTAATTAAAAGAAAAAAGTAGCTTCTCTTTTAAGTTTAAATGTGTCTAGTGCATTCGACAATGTGTCGCACACTGAACTACTTTATAATATGAAAAAAATTCTTAATTTGTTTGCTTAATTAAATAAGAGATTTTCTAAAAAAACGACGTATTACATTGATTATTAAGAATTATACAATAAAAAAGCGAGAGACGAACGTCGATATATCGCAAAATTTATTTTTATTTTTAATATTATACTTGTTTTACAACGCAAATCTTTTGAAATAATGCGACAACATTAGATTGTGAATTAACGTCATAAACTTTGTGAACAACGTTAACATATTAACGTATAAAGAGTTAACTAAACGCAATTGTAGAATGTTAGCTCAAATATACAACAAATGCGAACAATGAGTACGCACTTAAAACTTCAAATTCGCGAAAAAGAAATACAAACTAATTTACTTTTTACGCATTTTAAAGAAATTTAACATAAGCGTCAACATAACATTAATAAAATACAAGATAATTATTAAGTTTAACATTAAAGTTTTAGAAATTTAACTTAATTTAAAACTTAAATGAAAAGTTTATTTGCAACAAATAAAAACAAAGCTAGTTATCAAACATAAAGAGATTTCGATAATAGAGAGTTTAGTTTTTAATACGTTTATAAATGTTAAAAAACGCAAATACATCGCGATAAAGAAGCTCGTAATAGCACATAACATCGTCATGTAATATATTTTGTCTATTATTAGAAATGCGAGAAAAGAAGTCGTCACAAAGTTGCGATTTATACAAGAATAAATGCTTTGTCGCATTATTCGACGTTTATAAAACAATTTTTACGAAAGTTTTACAAGTTAAAATTGACGTACTTTTTATTAACATTCATTTAAAGAAATTAATATAAAGATCGATAACTATTATAACGATACAAAAATTCAAAAAGATTATTAATATAGCGATGCTACTATTACGAGTCGCGTGCTAATAAGTATTATTTGTCGCGCATCGCTCTTCACAAGGCAGTTAGAAAGAGAAAATCTATCGACAAAATCAAGGTAATTAAGATGACTTAACTCTTAAACATCTTGAATTTGAATTAAAGTAATTAAGATAATTAAGATTTTAAACATCTTAAACATCTTAAATCTTAAATGATAAAAAGATATATAACTTTCGAACGCGACTTTTTTATGAATTGTGTTCAATTTATCTTAAGTCTTTACTTATTGTTACTTTGATTCATTAAATCATTTGTGAAAATTTATTGAACATAAGATTGTCTATAGTTGCAATTCTTGTTATCAAATGATTGCTTACATTGTCTAAAGACGTTTACAAATCTCTTCAATAACATAATTTTCTCTAATATTTTTAACATTTTAAGAATGTTTGTATTAAATTAACGCGTCTTTATTTTAAATAATAATTTAACAACATTACGTCGATTCTCTATTAATGAAGACGACAAAATAAGAATTAATAAATCTAACGTCTATTATAAAGATCGTATTGACTTGAAGAACTAATTCATGCAAATAAATATTTATTTCATTTTCTATTTTGTTCTAGCAAACAAGAAGACGATTTTCGTATTAACATTTTTTAGAAAAAGAGTTTAACATTGACTCAAGTTAAACTTACGCAAATATTTGAAAAATTATGACGAAAATTCTCGTGCAATGTTTACGAACTTCAATAATTTCAAAAGAGAGCTTCGAAGAATCTTCGAAACATTTAACGAAAAACAAATTGCGAAAAGAGTGATTTAACATTTAATTTAACGAATCTTTGCAACAAATTACGCAACAAAATTTTAAAAATATGTTAATTTTATCGAATGAAATAATGTCGCACTTATGACAATGTTTCGACGAAATTTTAAAAACAATTTTAAGAACAAAATTATGTGCGATAACAAATTCATTAACGACATATTTGATCTCATTAAAGTAGTTATCGATTTCGACGACAATCTATATAAAAGAGCTATGAAAAAACGATACAATCAATTTTGCGAAAAGACAAGAATCTTCTTTGAATTAACGATCGAATATTATTAGAAAGAATTTCGTTCTAATTAGAGATATAGTAATTCAAACTATCGTAAACTTGCATTTATAAAATTAAATTTTACTTAACGACGCAAAAAATTTTTTTTTAAAGAAAAGCAAGATAACAAAATTCAAAAAACGTATTATTTATGTGGCAAATCGAGTCACTTCGCAAAACATTGTCGATTACGAAACTCAATAAATCGTCGACAAATCAATGTTATGTTAAGAGAGATACTTAATAGCTAAAACGACATTAGAGAGCAAATTAACATAGAGACGAACACTCTTAAAACTAGATCGAACGACAATTACTATTTAGTAAAGAACTTAAATTAATTATAGAAAGTTCTAGATAAAACATTATTAAGCAAGGCATTCGCATTTACGTAAAAAGTTAATCAAGCATTCTAAAAGACTATTAAATTTTATAGCTTAATTATCGACTTAAACGAAGAGTATAACTAGAAGAATTTTTACGAATGTATAGAAGACATCACAAATTATTTTGAGACTTTAGTTAACTTATTGAAGATCGTAAACGAATGCGAAAGAAAATTAAAAAACAATATCATTATAGAAAAGAACATACTTGACATTATAATGAGACAATTGAATTTTACAATATACGCAAGTCTTAGTTAAACAACTTGTTACAACAACTTATGCTAAACTTATCTATAAAAAAACGAAATTAATTGATTTTCTAGAAAGTCAAAGTTAGCAATTTAGCAATAGAAAAAAGCTTAGCGCAAATAGACGCTTAAAATAGAAGTCACAACATAGAAACAAGAAAAAGTTCAAATTTCTTAATAAAGAACATATTAAAGAAATGCAATATGTTAATTCAACAATAGCAACTAAACTTAATAGCGTACGCACGATGTTTTATCACATTAATTAAGATCAATAATTGTTAACTTACAACAATGATCAATTTTGATGCAATAAATAATTTTATAACTAAAGTTTTTGTAAAGAGAAAAGAGTACTTTATTTAAAAGAAATTTAACGTTTATAATCTAATGATTGTAAATAAAAAAATGAACAAAGAAATAAAATTATTATTAATAGTTATTTAATAACATTACGAGAAACTAATCTTTAATATAGTGAAAATAATTATTTATAGTATCGTTCTAGAAATGTCTTGATTAAAGTAACACAATTTAGAAGTTAATTAAAATACACAAGTACTCAAATTCGCACGATGTGATCACACAATTCATATTTAATCTACGCATTAACAACGTTCAATAATAGATAAAAGATTAAGTCGAAATTCGATCGTAAGTAGCGAGTTTGCATTTTTGCAAAAAAATGATTTAATAAAGTTCGACTCGATAGACATTGACACAAGTTAGCTAAATCACAAAGTTAAAGTAAATGAAGAAAATTGCGAATTTTTTAAGAGCTCTAAATTATTTAGTACAACGAGAGAATTGTTAAAGCACATATTACGAATATACAACAATTAAGAGCATTTATTTTAAGAAAAGAAAACGATCGAAATTTTATCTAAACATTAATCGTAAAATTACAAGATTAAACTTGAATTAAACAAGCAATTTACATTTGAACTTATATATGCTCTATTTAAAAAGAAGCTAAAAATTCTTCGCGAATATTTGACAAAAAACGAAAAAAAAAATTATTTAAAAAGAACGAAACTTTTCGTTTATGTGTTAATTATCGAAAGCTAAACAATATTACGATAAAAAATCGATATTTATTATTTAACATTAGCGAACTTCAAAATTAATTATTCGAAGTAAAGTATTTTATTAAATTAAATTTACGAAAAGCGTACAACTAAATTAGAATAAAAACAAAAGAAAAATAAAAGATAACTTTTTGTATACGATATAAATTATACAAATACACGATAATGTTGTTCGAATTTACGAATGCTTCGACAATGTATTAAGAAATAATTAATGATATATTACGACAACATTTGAATCGATTTGTCATAATATACTTGAACAACATCATGATTTACTTAAATATTTTGAAAAAATATGTAAATTATGTTTTCAAAGTATTAAAATGTCTAAATAGAAGAAATCTACATTTTAAATTAAAGAAATGCGAATTTCATTAAGAATAAATTGATTTTCTTAAATTTGTCGTTAAACAACATAGAATACGCATAGATTTCAAAAAGCTACAAGTAATTAAAGAATAAAAATCATTTATTAACGTTAAGAAAGTTCAATTCTTTTTAAATTTTATAAACTATAATAAGAAATTCATTAAAAGTTACTCTATTAGCGCAATATTATTGACGAATTTTACGAAAAAGAAAACGCCATAAATATAAGAATTAACGAAAAAAAATTATTTTAAAATCTTAAGCTAAAATGTTTAAAGAAATTAATACTAAAAATGTACGATTTACGATTGTTAAATAGAATTGAAATTAACGCATTAAATTTAATTATCGATGCATGCTTTAGTTAAAAGCATAAAGATATATAACACTTAATGACATATCTTTCGAGAAAATTTTCGTTAGTCAAACAAGATTATGACATTTACGACAAAAAATTACTCGCTATTGTAGTTTCTCTAAAATTATGAAAAATATATATCGAAAAATGGTTAGCGACAAAATCACTTATAAGAGTCGACAAAGCATTGAAAAATAAGAGAACGAACAATAAAGAATCAATAATAGTATCGAATAGAGCTTTGAGCGTCTCTTCAATACATTTGATCTCTTTTTTGTCGTTTTCGATGTCTAGAATATTTTTCGACTTCGCATCATTTATATTTTTTAAACGACAAAATTAGTGTTTTCTTTATTTCGTCTTTCGCGCAATTCTTAGGCGCAATTCTATTATTTCATCATTTAGCTTTTTAGTCTTTTAAATAATTTTATTTATTTCTTGATAATTAGAAGCCAAATCACATTTTTAATTCTTTTGATAACACTTCTTACGCTTGAGATATTCTCTATTTACTTAACAAGATACGTTAAATAAGACGCAAGTTCAACAAGAATGCATTGTAAGAAAGATGTATTTATAGCGACAATTAACAACGAAATTGCGACGTTGTTTAGTGATCAACTTGATTAATATAATAATAAAAAATGATTTCGAAACGAAAATTCTTGAAAAGAAGAGATAGTGTTACGAATCGCGTGCTAATAAGTACTATTTATCGTACATCGCTCTTCACAAGACAATTAAAAAGAAAAGGTTTATCGACAAGATTAAAATAATTAAGATGACTTAATTCTTAAACATCTTAAAGTCGAATTAAGATAATTAAGATAATTAAGATTTTGAACATTTTAAACATTTTAAATTTTAAATGATGAAAAGATATATAGCTTTCGAACGCGACTCTCTTATGAATCGTGTTCAACTTATCTTAAGTCTTTATTTATTGTTACTTTGATTCATTAAATCACTTGTGAAAATTTATTGAACATAAGATTGTCTATAGTTGCAATTCTTGTTATTAAGTGATTGCTTGCATTGCCTAAAGACGTCTACAAATCTCTTCAATAACATAGTTCTTTCTAATATCTCTTATGAAAGTACTAGCGTAATAGCTACGTATACGCAACGATTTAATGTCGAAAAAAGAACAAAAATTAAAGTTAAAAATAACATTTTTGCAACTTAAAAAAAATGCGAATAACGTTAAAATTAACGACAATTTTGCGACAATAATTATATATCGCAATCTTATAAATAAAATTTTCTAAAACAATTATCGTTTGTAATAAGAAAATTATTAAAAGAAAACATGACGCAAATGATTCAAATTTATATTAATAAATTTACTTTAATAAAAGCGAACGCAACGAGAACGTTATTGTAATCTTAATTAAAGCGAACTAAAATATCGAAAGCATCTTAAGAGCGTCGACGTAGCACTAATTTATTACGACGAACTCGAGAAACTTATAAGAGCGACGAAGAAATTGACGAAGCATTGCGAAATTATTACTAATTTGAAACGACAAATTTACAAGATATACATAGATAATCAAGTCTTAATTAAGATTATAAAAGAGATAAAATTAATATTAAATTAAATGTAATTAAGATATGCACAAAATGCGTACAAGATAATTTGACGTTACAATATAATATTAAAACTACATTAAATATTAAAATATAAAAGCATAAGAAATAATAAGATTGCGAACAAAATTATTAATAAAACGCACAAATAACTTCTTTTTTTTTGTTAATTAAATAACGAACGAACTTGTTATTAAAAAAGCACTTATTTAAGACAAGATTTAAAAAGAGTGACGACGCAAATAATTACAAGACAAGAATAATACAAAATATCGCAAAATCGTACTAGAGATTACGCATAAATATATGCAATTGCACTTCGATCGTCTTAAATCACGCAATTTACTTCTTGTTTAACTAAGAACGAGCAAAATCGACTTTAATTAATTTTTATGCGAACGTTATATTTTTGATGTTATGACGAACACGTACGAATGCGATCAAGAACGCATAATTGTTAAATACGTTCTTCTAACATATTTAATATAATGACAAAAAAGAGCTCAAATGAAACAAAATACTAATATTATGAATTTGAAACAATTATTAGATAAAGCAAGATTTGTTATTGCGACAATACGAATAATTTTATTTACTAATTTATTAAAATAGTTTTAGACAACAATATTGTTAATGATATTTAAATCTCTCTTAAATTTATAAAGTTCTCGTTTAAAGAATTTTTTTATATTATGAATATCACGACATAGAAGACGAAGATGCGACGTTGTTATAACGAAGTATTACGAACAAAATTACGATCGCGAATTCTAATTAATTATAATTAGACAAATAGACGTTAATGTTTTTTGTCTATTCGTAATTAATTAAATTTTAAAATCGCAAAAGTATATAAATCTCGCATAGATTCTTAGAGATGTTAAATCAAGTATAAATTAAAAAAAAAATCTTATTAATTTTTAATTCTTAATGCATAATTTTGCATAATCTTTTTATTGTTTTTGTCTTCTTTTTTTTTAAGTATACTTTTTACTTTGATGTTATATATTATTATTTTTGCGCATTTACAATGCAAAATTATCGCAATAAATATGCTCTTAACTTAAAAATTACTTGATTTTAGAATTTTCTTATTGCATTTGTTATTAACTTTAAAAATTATTATTCTTCTAAAATATTTTATTCTTTATATGTCTTTTTGCGCACTTAATATATTAACAATGTCTAAGTCGCACGTTAATGCAATTATTTTTATTACGTTTATCTTGTGTATTTTTTTCGTCTTTTTTTCTTTTTTGATTTACGTTATTAACTTTATCTTTTTGATCGATTGTTATTTTAAAGATACTTGTTTGACGTTTGTCTTAATTGTTATTTATGCAATTAATAACGAGCTCTATACTATGCTTGTTTATGTGTTTGTATCTTGTGTATTTTTCTTAATTCTTTTTATTTTCTCCAGTTAATTTATTGTTTTCTTTAATCTCTTTAATACGAAAATTATGTTAATTCGTTTATTTTTCGCGAAGAGTTCGTTAAATTTGCGCGTAAACTTCTTGACAAAAATATATTATTTAATTAACGTTGTTATCGAAATTGTTTTAAACGTGTTTTTTTTTTAGATTTATAGAGCTTCTTAATTTTTATTATTTTTGCGATAATCTTTGTCGCAATTTGTGATAAGTCGCGTTGAGACGCATTAAGTGCGTCTTAATTATTCGTCAACGTCGCATCGATTACGTTTATTTGATTTTGACAATCGAAATAAATCGTGAGCATTATTGCTAATAAGATCTTCTCTCTTGTCTCTTCTCGTATAATAAGATAGTATAATATCGATTTTCGTAGAAACAAAATAAATATATAAATTGTAACAAAGTAAATTATTAAGAACTAAATTGCTAAAATTTATATTGAGAATTGCGTTTTGTTTTAAAGAGTAATAGTTTCGATAATTACAATTAAAATAATAGTAAAAACAGATATTATTAGTATTACAATAATTTAAAAAAAGAATTTAATTTAATTTAAATTTAATTTAACAAAAATAAAAATAAAAATAGCAATAACAAAGAGTAGAAAGCTCTTAAAACAATAGTTTATAATTGTTATTTTGTCTTTGCTATTTTAGCAATTCTATTTACAATAATTAAATTATTTCTTTCTATAAATATTATATTAGTTCTTGCTATTAATTGTTTTTTATATAAGTAAATCTTTAATATTAAATACATCAATATATAACAAAGAATTTTAATATCTTTATATTTTGCTTATCAATATTTTAACTACTATAAATATCGAAATTATTTGTTTTTTTTGTTTAATATAAAAATAGCAAAATCTAATATATTATTGTTTATATTATTTAAAAATATCGAACTTTTAATACAATTTAATTTTCTATAGTTGAATTAAATATATTAATATTATTTAAAAATTTATTATTTAACAAATTTCTATCGATATCTAACAAGTTTAAGCAATCCAAGATTTTAATAAGCATATAGCTTATTTCGAGTGCAAATCTCTAATTCGAAATAAGAATATTTCTAGTTAAACATTCGATCTAGAATAATCTTCGCATATGTCTAGCATAGATATTGCGATCTTCTCAATTTCTATTACTAGAATAGACGTATATACTTGTCTTATGCAAAGCATAGACGTTGCTTTATACAAAGAAAATTTCTTAATACGCAAACAAGATTTGACGCAAGCAAGATTCAATATATATTAGATATAAACTAAATATATATTTTGCGTATTTTAGAGTAACTCAAGATTTACAACGCGTCTTAATTTAATAATACAAAAAAATAAATTGCAAAATTGCAAAATTTAACTTTTATTGTAGTACGAATTATTTTTATACTTAATATAAGTTAAATATTATTTGCTATTTGTATAATCTAATCTCGAAATTATATTTATACTATACTTAAGTCTTATTTATACTTAGTTTAAATCTTAATTGCAATATATCTTTCTTTAATAAAAACTCGTTATTTTCTTCTAAAATTGCTTATATACTTACAAAAGATGAAATAATTTATTGCTTAAAAATCTTGCAAATTAAAAGAATTAACAAGCAATTTTGCAATAAATAAACAAAGTTAAGATTACAAATATATCTTATATATACTAAAATTAAGCTAAATTTTATAGAATTTCGCAAATATAAAAGAGAATGTTATTTATGTTAACTCGAATGCGATATCGAGTTCTTCTAATATTAATAATATTGCTCTTAATAGCAATAAAGAGAACAAATTTATATTAAATTATTATTGCAATTCTTATCAATTATTGCTTACAAAACTCAAAGAGATAGATTGTATCTCTATAATCTATACTTATTGTATACTAAGTCTATACTAATTTTAAGCAAAGCTTTATTAATATTAATAAAATAACAACTACAACTAAAGAACGCAATTAAGTTGTAATATTAAAAATGCAAAATTACTACAATAGAAAGATTGCGCAATCTTAATTAAATTAATAATACAATTGATTTTGCGAGAGCTAGTAGAGTCTAGAATCGCTAGCTCGATAGCGTTATACTCGATTAGATAATATTCTTTGCAATCCAATAATTATTGCATTTGATCGATTTTTCTTCTCTTCTATTATAATATTAATTATATTTATCTTATTATGTCTTAATTGATCTAATTGATCGACAACAACTAGAATATATCTACGACTATTACTTTTGTTGTTGTTATTATTATTATCTTGAGTTAACATCTTGTTAACGATTCTCGACATCTATATATTAAAGCAATAGAGTATAAAGCGTTCGAATTCGATTTAAATTAGATTTTTTCTAAACAACTTCGTCGTATAATGCGATTTAACAAGGAGGAAATTCGATTGCTTGTTAACTACTTCGCAATCGATGCTATTAAGTAAAGAAATTGTGCAAAATCGTTCTTCGAACTTGCTTTTTGTCTTCTTCTTCTTCAAATTATGTGTACTATTGATTTGTTATATATTATCGCTTTGTCTTCTTCTCTTCGCAGGCAATCGCTAAAAAGATTGCAAATCAAATATCAAGATCTCTTTTTATTTACGAGATAATTGTCGTATATTCTTTGATTGCTACAAGAACTACAAAGATAAATATAATTGTTGCAATACTTGTTATTGCGAACAAATTTAAGAATTTAAATCGAGAATGTGCAATTAATTGCTAGATACATCGTAAGATATTAGAAGAACAACAACAAGAAGATGCAATTAATTTATAAGATCTATATTTAGACAAACAATTAATACAATTGAATTAAGAGGCGATGCAATTGTATTATTGTTACAAAAATTCAATTAATAATTCAATTGCATTGTTAAGTTGTCAAATCTACTTATCTCTTTAGAATAACGTTAATTCGATTGAGCAATATTTAATTAAATCAACTAATTTAATTGAGACTACGCAATCTTCCTAATATATTAATATATTTATATACGCATTCAAAGGAAATTCTTTACTTTGTATATAGAAAAAGCGTTATATTAGATATTACGCTAATTAATATGGCAATCAAAGCGCTAATTAACAAGTATATATTTAATATATGCTATATTAATGTTTAGAATATATTAGACTAATATTAAGTAATAGATTTAGTTCTTTCTTGCAACAATCGATATCAAAATTACTTAAGTTGCTCTTCTATTGTTAGAAATTAAAAAAAAGAACAAAGCAAACAAAGCTTAACAACAAAGCTTCAAATATTTTAATATCAAATATTGCAAACATGTATACTTAGATATTCTTTGCGCATGTCTTGCATAAAATAGAATTAAGCTTAAGAATATTAACAATCTTTGTTGTTATTTAACTTAATTAATATATATTATAAATATTAAGACGCAATTAAAATATTAAACAAAAATTTAATATTATAATTTTTTTCAAAATTGACAAGAATATTGCATATATTGTATTTATTTTAAGTCTATAACTTATATATGCAAAAATTAAGAGTTAATAATATTTAAGATTAATAAAGTAAGCTTATATCTAACTTATATTAAGTATAGTCTAATTGTATAGATTTGACAAATTAATTGTTCTTTACTTTCGAAGATCGAATTATAATAGATTAATTAAAATTATTAACACAAACTTAATACGTATTAATATTAAATATCTTTGCGTCTTAATAAACCATAATTTGCAACAATATATACAAAATTGCATTTATATTAAATATCTAATATTTTGTAATTAAAATTGCAATTAGTTGTAATTTAAACTTGCGCTTATTATATACTAAATATATATAGAATTTGATTATTTATAGAAAAGCAACAAAATTAAGATTAGTATCTATAATACGTAACTAAATATTTATATTTTAATTAAGTAAGAGCAATTCTTGTTTCTAATGCTAATTGCACGCAAAGATTATACTTATTATTTATTATATTCTATTAAAATGTTTCGAGAAATTGTCGATAATATAATTTAGATAATTAAATAACAAAATCTATTGTATCTTACAACGCGTAAATTAATTCTATATTTAATATATATTGTGCTTAAACTAACATCTTATTTTATAAACGCTTTGCTATCTCTTCTACAATATTTAATTTATATATTAAGTATAGCAATGTTGTCTTACAATATATATATAATAGTCTTAATATAAAAGATTGTATTGTAATATTAATTTGCAAACAAAAGTTAAAAGAGTTTTCTATTAAAACAATCTTAAAAAATTAGTTTATATATTGCTTAAACTATATATAAAAAAATAACTTATATATAGTAGAAGTCGAATGCAAATTTGCTTTTAATCAATTGCGTATTTTAGAAGAAAAAAATTAAAAGTATTATATATTTGAACAAAAATTCTTAACAAAAATTCTTAACAATATATTATTGTGTACTATATATATATTTAAGTTAAGATCTTTATAAACTAGTTATATCTTAAAATGAATCTTGTCTTTAAACAAATTTAAAATAAAACAAATTTGTATAACATTTCTAATTAAAACAAGAATTGTTATTATAAGTTTAACGTAAAATTAATATACGTTTAATATATACTAAGATTGCACTAGATGTTAATATATATTGTTACACTTAAACTAATATAAAGATTATAAAGAATTATTATATAATATTTACAAAGATATTTGAGACTTTGCAAAAAGCAACGCGTAAGACAATTTAAATCTTTTATATAAATTGCAAAAACAAAAGATTGCAAATATTTACAATAAATATAAACAAAAAACAAGTTAGAAATATATTTAATTTATACTTAATTTATACTACAATATCTTAAATTATTAGAATTTAAAAAATATCTTTACAATCTAAATTTTACGCAAGAGTAATACAAGTATTTGAAGTATATACTAGTCTTTTATCAAGTATATATTAAGCGCAATTTTCGAAAACGTTTTTTTAATTATTTGACAACTTATTTTAGACTATTAACAAATTAAACTAATATATAAATAGCATAAGCACATTATATTCTAAGCTTAAGATACAAATTAAATCTTAAAAGACAAAATAAATTTTAACTAAACTATGCAAAGAAAAAACAAAGATTTTATTATATTAATAAATATTAACTTGTAATTATATTAGTATAGAAGAAAGTAATTACTTTTAAGACAATAAATTTGCAAAACAAAAGCTTTCTCTGCTTGCTTCTATATTTAGATTAAATTTATAATAATACTAAGCTTCGTTTATACTAATTTTATGCTCAAAATAAGAAAATATGTTATAGAGATATTTAATAAGAACAATTTCGAGATAAAAGGAGAAGTCTTATCTACTTAACGCAATCGCAATAAATATACTAGAATTGTTGTTTAACTAATTAAAAAAGATATATACAATTAATATATACGTAACTTATAATAAGTTATATATTCTTATAGTTAATTAAGCTTAAAACAAAAAGTATTGCAAAGTTGCAATATATTATTAACAACAATTATATCTTTTTTACAATTCGAAAAATTCTTACAATATATTCTTCTTAAATATATCTAACTTTAAGCATAAATTTAGCATAAATATAGACTCAAAATTTGATATTAAAATTTTTTATATATTTTTGAGTCGCAATTTAAGAATTACTTATTCGAGTAAAAATTAATATTAAGTATTAACTTAACTTATATAAAATCGAAGCTCTATATTAATTTGTGCATTATATTGTTACGTAAATACAATCTTATCTAAAGATAAATATTACGCATTAGCTTAATATATATTGAATTTAAGCTTCGAATCTTCTTTTGCGCAACAACATTATACAAAAAGCACTTAATTTCGAGAAGATAAAAATTGGATCTTAGCTTAATATATATCGAGTTCAAATTTAATATATACTTTAATATTATGTTATAAAATAAAATTTAATAGAACAATCTTATTTGACAAAAGCAAATATTAAGTATTATCTAAATATAAATCTATTAACATATCTAAAATCTATAGACGCAAATTATCGATTAAGCTTATATTTAATATCAGCTCTAAATTCGCATTTAATAAAAATATTATATTTACTTTTGCGCTTACAAAATATTTAAAATCTGCTTAATATATATTAAACACAAATAACGCTTTTATTAAATTCAAATATTGCAAAACTTATATAACATTATTTTCGAAAAATCAAGTTAAGAATTAGACGTAATCACAACATAAACAATACAAAAAATAAAATTATAATACAAATTCTTAGTATACTCTTAGCTTAAGCTTAATACAAGCGAAAGCTCTTATATTATTAATAATTTTGAACAATAGTAAAGATAAATTTAATATAAATTTAATGTTTGTTTTTTCAAACACTTTTATATAGCTATTATTATTGTCTTCTAATTTTATAACTTATATAAAATATTAAATAGTATTAGTTGTTTACTTGCGTAATTAATTGCGCGTAATTGATTGCGTGTAATTAATTGTGCTCGTAAATTGCGCTCGCGAGTCTTAGTAACGACGTGCGAGTAATACTCTTGATATTGCACGAGTAATGTGTGTCTTGATCTACTTTCCAAATTTTAATTCTATTAACTTGAAATTAATCGAACTTGCTAATGTAGCTCTAGAACTAAGACATCGACACAACAATCTCAAGAGTTCCAAGTCGCTAATAGAATTTCTAGAGAGTTATCTCGAATTGTTAATGTAACAATATATACTAGTTGAAAATTATATTATAATATATATTTTTAAGAATTACGCAATTATAATATGCATTGTATTAATTGTATTTTTTCAAAACTTCTTTGTTGTTAATTTTCGAGTTTCTTTACTTTTTTTAGAAACTTGCAATTAAATCTTTCTCGTACAATTTAAAAGTAACAATATAGAAAACTTAAGTTTGTCTTAATATTAAGTATTATTGTTTATTTATTAGTACATTTTTTAATTGCGAACTAGATTATAACAATATTTGCTTAAGACGTTCGACGTCTATCTTTAAAACAAAACAATTTTAACTTTAGAAAAATATCAATTTATGTTAAATAATTTTTTTATCTTTTGAATTTATTAATATATTTTATTGCTAAATATAATTTACAACAATGAATCAAATTTTGCTTATAACTTGTTAATTATATTTAACTCGACGCATAAGCAAAGAAAGAAATATATCTTTTGCAAAAAGTATTAAGCGTCTAATAATTGCGAACGTTTATTACTAGAAGAAACGCAATATTGTTTATTATTGTTAATATTATTATTGCAATCTTATTAAATATTATCTTTAACATAATCGAATTATACAAAAATATAACAAGTAAATAGTATAATAATATCTTAGAAGCAAAGCCCAAATTAGTTATAATTGTCTTAAGCTTAACAAAACTTAACTAAAGAATATATAACTTAGCATTTACTCTTTTCGAATTAGTCTTATTTGTTAGCTATTTATCTTTATAATATTCTTGTTTATAAAAAAACATTTAAAAGAGTATTACTAATTGAAATAATATAATCGATTGTCGAAGTTCTAGCATTTTGATAATTTTGCGTAAATTGTTTTTGTAAATGTTATATTTAACAATATAATAATTATGTTGTTAGTTTTTCTTACTTTATTGTTTATATATAACAAAATTCTATATTTGTACAAATCTAAACAATATGTTAATCTATTATTAAATCTTAAGTCGACAATATATATTTAAACTCGAGATTCTTTATATTATTGACGTTTATTAATTTTCGACTTATATATATTTGCGTTTTGAGCTCAATTAGAGTTTCGTCGTTTTTTATCTTCTTAAATGTAATTTATTTCTTTATATTAATAAAGTAAATTGTTGACAATAATAAAATAAATGCGACATTTAAATTAGACTTTTTCTTTAACAAATTCTCTTTGCTTTTAATTATTGTCTTCTTTGTATTATTTGATGCAATTAATCTCTTGCTTCTTAAAGTTTTCTTATTTTCTTTTCTTAATATTAAATTGTCTTTGCTTTCTAACAACAAGATATAGAATTTAATGTCTTACAATTAAATGTTTAATTTACTTACTCTTTGCTAATTTAATTAAATATAGCTATACTTAATAATATAAACTTGTAATAATAGCAAGAACTTATTTGACAATCTTCTAATACTTAAGTTAATTTAGTAGCTTTTAAATAAACTTTGTCTTTGCAACTTAATTTTGCGATCTTTAAGCAAACTTTAATTTTGCAATTTAACTTCGCAACTTTTAAATAAACTTTATTTTGTGCAATCTTTAATCTAAATTAATTGCGAGCTATATTGTATAAAAAAAGTTAACGCTCTTTTATAGAGCAAACATAATATTTGTCTCGAAATATATCGACTAATTTTTGTTGTATTTTTAGATACTTTAATAAGTTTTTACAAAAAAATACAAATATATTTTCTAATTAATTTAAGACGTCTAATTTAGACTTCTTTCATTTAGATACTTCAAAGAATTATAAATTAAGCAATATTATTTTCGTTTATAAAAAAACAATATATAGAAAAGTCTTTATTTTTGTCGAACGTATAAATAACTACGCACACGTTGTTAACAAAGTTATTGTTTAAGATAATTTCTTTCTTTGTTTTTGTAACTCTATTATAATATAATATTTTAAAAAGATAAACAACTTTAAAGGTTAAATATTTCAAAGTTTTTTTTTAAAACTTTATCAATAAATTGTAAAATTAATTTAAGATAAAAATTAACAAAACACTTAATAAATTAATGTTAAAAATATTTATTGTTAAAGATACTAAAGATAAACAAAATATTACAAAATATTACAAAATATTATTCTTTATATATAGTTAACAAACATCGAAGAAATCTAAAAGCAATTAATCTAAATATAGAATTAATTTAAGATAGAATTGCGTTCTATTGTTAGCATATTTATTGCTTATATATTATCTTAGAACTTTATTAAAAGATTTGACGCAAAGTGTAAAATATGAAAGATAATGCTTGTCTATTGCTTTAACTAGCAAAATTCGAATCAATTAAACAAACAATTAGAAGAACGAACTATTTGTTAGTCTATATTATATGTGTTTTGTTTAATCTATCTTTTTTACATATTCTTCTATAAGTAGTTCGACTATATATATTTTTCTTAATAACAATTTGCAAATTACGAATATCTTAGATAGTCTATACAAAACTTGCAAGATTTTAACAAACAATTTCGTCAATTAATATAATAAACGTCGATATAGTTTTAAATTATAAAGTCTCTTGCAAAACTCGCAATTACAATAGTAACAAATTCTTTCACAAATAGTTAAAGCAAAAACTCTTACTATTAAAATTAAAAGACAAAAGACAAACAAGATAATACACAACAAGATTGAAATAATTATTAAGATAAATATTGCGAAGATTATTGCAATAGCTATTAGAGCAACTACAAACAAATAACAATTTATTAAGTTTTTGTTATAACAACATATTACGCATATTTTGCAAAATATATAAAGTTTGTTTATTACTTTATATTCTTCGAAGACTCTACAAATTATTACGATAACTTTTGTATAAATATAACAATATATTATATTATTAACAACTAGTCGAAAAAGATATATTATATCAAGAAGAAAATATTAGCAATTATTTATATAATTAACTTGTTATAGCAAGCGATTTACTAAATAAATGCAATATATATTAAGTTAATGTTAATATTTTTTTCTTAAATCTTTAAGTGCAAAAGTTGTGTCTTAATCTTTCTATCGAAAAACAAACTTTTTTAGTATATTAAAGACAAATATAACAAAATATATCATTAAAATTTACTAAGACATTTTATGTTAATTTTGTTTTCATTAAGATAAATTTTACAAGCTTAAAGCTAATTAAGTTAGACGCTCTATTATTGCGTTAAAATAAATTAACTTTTAAACGTTAATATTATGCGATATATTAAATAATATTCTTATAAGAAAATATCTTGTATATTGTTTGCGTTAATAGCGAATGCATTATATTATTAATTAATAATAACTTTTTTAGTAACTTCAAATTAAAATATCTTATAAGATAATTTAATGTTGTTGTATTTGTGTGCCATATTAAAAACAACAAATATTTAATTAACAATTATCTTCGACTTTCAATGTATTTTTAAGACAAAATAAATAACAAAATAGTTGTTGTTTACTTTTGTTAAAAAGTTTACGTCGTAAAATATCTAAAAGCAAAGTTGCTACTTAAAATAAATATTATTCATTTCGAACGTATAATTGTTAACGCGAATAGACGAAAACTTATTATTAAGAACTATTAAAGTCTAGAGACAAAATTAAAGATAAAGCTAAAAAACAATATTCGAGTAAAACAAGTTATTAAGATTAAAAGAAGTTTTGTAATTGTCGTTTGTTTTGTTTTCGAAATTTTAATAATAGTACAAGACAAGATCTTATTTAACAAAGATTATTTCTTTAAATCGATTTTGTTTGACGCTTATTCTTATATCGCAAATAAGAGAATGTTTTTCGTATATATTTGTAACAATTGTTTTGTATCTCTTTGCATTTCGCAATATGCGACGCTAGAACGTTTGCTAAAATTTAAGAAGCAAAATTGTTATTAAATTATCTCTAACAAAGAGAGCTAAGCAACTAAAAAAGATATCAAGATTAACATACTTAATAATAGCTATTAGACGAATTTAATTAATAGCGTTTATGTCTACAACAATTTAGACAAAATTAATATGCTTTAGTGTCTTGTCAAACAATTACATATCTTGTAAGAGAATATTGATAAAACAATTAATTTTGTTAAGAAAGATTAAATATTAATTCTATTAAATAGCAACTAGAACTCTATATTAGTATCGAAGATAAAATATAAGATTTATTTTTTAAAAGAACGCAATTGCAAGATAGTTGATAAAAAATTCGACAAATTGTATATTCAAAACAAAATAATATAATTAATTAAGTCTTTGTTATTTGAATTTCTTGTCTTTGTAATTTAGCAAATCTTGCTAGACGAAATTCGAAAGCATCGAATAGTAATTAATTTTTTTTTTTTAATTTATTTATACTCGATTCAACACTCCTAAGAATCTATGATTTGTAATATTAATCTCTTGTTGCATTTGTGTTTTTTCTTGTCGTTATCTAAAGTAAATTAACAAAACATACTTAATTATTATGCATTTGTAATTGTAGTCGCAAGTTCTTATTGTAATCTTAAGCATTTGTCGTTTGCACAAAAACTAATTAAAGTCGATTTTGACTATTTTTAGTTATACTAGAAGTGCATTATACGATTTAAGACGATTAATATGTAATTGCATATATTTATGCGTAACTTTAAATGCGAGCTTGCGATACTTTGCGTTGTTCTTATTTTTTTAATTTTTTTAATTGTTATTTCTTTCGAATCTTGTTCTAAATAAGCGTTTTTTTGATAACAAGTTTGCTTAATATTTAATTTGCGAAAGATAAACGCTATTTGTGCGTCTTGTTAGCGATTTCGTTTGCAATTTTGTTATCTTTTATATCTTTATCTTCTAAAATTTAATAAAGTTTCAATATAATGTTGCGACGTCGCATCGCATTATATGTTCTTTGCGTTTTTCTAAAACATATTTAATTTAATATTGATTTTATCTTTTTTATAATCTTTAATAAAGTTTAACTATCGAAATATATTTTATAAATATATTTTCGCAAGTTAATAAACATCTTGCAATGTTTTATTCATTTTTCGATTATTCTTATAAGTTTTTTAAGTTTGTTGTAATGCGTAAGCGTTATTTTAATGCTTTTTAATCGCTTTTTAATTCTTTAATTCGTTTTTATTAAGACGATAATAACGTCTTTATTGCGATCGCTTTTGTCGAAGTACGTTCTTTAATATTAATTAAACTTGTTCGCATTGTATTTTTTCTTAATTATTTTCTTATTATACGCAATAATTATTTTAAAGAATTTCATTTATAAAATAATTATATAGAGTTGTTGTCGCAATATTGTCGTTAATTCGAGTTTTATTCCCATTTTTTTTTAATTATAAAAATATTATTTTAAGTTTTAATTTTTTTTTAACATTAAGTTGTTGCGTATACGCAATATTGTTGCGTTTATTATTTTGCTCAATTTTTATATATTTATAATAGTTATCGATTTTTGTATTAGCTTTTCAAAATGCACATTAATAAAAAATACGTTAATTTCGATTTGTAAAACTTTTGTAAACGTTGTCTTATAAACACTCGTAATATATCGAAGCGCGCAATTTTGTATCAATTGCAATTTTAAAATATTTTTTTTTCTTAAACTTTTAATATTTTTAGATTTATATTATGCGACAACATTGTAAACTATTATTGACTTTTTAATAATAATATACTTGCGTTTATTTGTCTTTAACAAAGTGTTAAATATTGAACTTTCTATTTTTAACGCATTTTTGTATTTAATTATTAGCTTAATCTTTATTTGACGCAAATAAGTTCTTTATCTTAGCTTTAAGTTTAATTAAATTCTTAATACTTTAATATTTGATTTAATAATTATTTTGTGCTTTGTCAACGTTATATTAACGCTTATATCGAATCTCTTTAAAGTTTGCGAAAAATAAATTATTTTATGCTTCTTTTTCGCGAACTTAAACTTATAACTTCGTATTTATTGTTCGTATTTGTCGTATATTTAACTTAACATTCTACAATTATATTTAATCGATTTCTTATACATTAATATGTTAATATTGTTTACGAAACTTGTAATGCTAACTTGCAATTTAATGTTATTGCACATTTTTAACAAATTCGCATTGTAAAACAAATATAAGATTAAAAAAAGAGAAAAATCTTGCAATATATTTACGTTTGCATTGCGTTTCTTTATTGTGTAGTTATTTTTAATTAAAATAATATAACGTTTCTTTAGAAAAATTTTTATTTATTTAAATAAACAAGTAGAAGTTTTTTTTTTATATTATAAAGCAATTAAATGTGCAATATATTATTAAATGCGTTTAATATATCGAAATTAAGTAGAGATATTATTCTCTTCTTTTGATCGCTTTATATTGTATAAATTTTTTTCGTAATTAATTACAATATCATATTGATTAAGCGTTGTCTTCTAGCTTTTATTTATGTGTTTAATAAAGTATTGTGCGTCTCTGTAACGTAGCGAAGACGCTTCAATATTATCGACTCTAATATCTTATTTAATATATTTAATAACGCAATAGACTTAAAGAATAATAACTTAAAATAATTCTTTTCTCTCGATTTGCGCAATATTATTGTAATTGTCTTTTTAAAATAAGACAATTGCATCTCTTTCTTAATGTATCTATTAAATAGAAATCTTATTTAAGATAAGACGATGCAAATTAATTGTTACATCGCATAATTAATTACGTTGTTAATTCTTGATATCTTGTTAAAAGCTATCTTGTGCATTGCTTTTATTACTTTGCGTTTCGACATTATCTTGTTGTCTTCTATAGAAATTAAATAAAAGAATTCGTTTAAATCGTTTACTAAAATTGTAGACGAAAAAGAAAAATAAAATCGAAATCTTGTTTTAATCTTGTTCTTTGTTGTTGTCGCAATGTTCGTATTGATTTGTAATAATAATATAGCAAATTTAATTAACATTTTTATTGTCGCATTTTTAGTTTACTTTATTATTTCGAAGAAATTCTTAATAATGTTTTTCGAAACTTTTATTTGTTTGCGAAACTTGTCTTGTTTGTGTTTCTTTAAAATCTTGCTTTTCTTGTCGCATATTCGAATATATATTATTTATTCGCTAAAAATGCAACATTATTAACATAGTTTTCTAATTTCTTTAATTATCTTTGTGCACTTCGTTGTTTACTTAAGTTTAATTTTCTCGTATAATTTTGTTTATAAGATAAAATCTTTAATAATTTTTTTTTAAATATCGAGTAACTTTGTCGTGTACTTATTAATATTGTCTCTTTTTATTAGATCGTTTATTATTGATTTGAATAATAAATTTCTTAATATGTTGTCGAACTTTTCTAAGTTTATAGCTTTTTAATTTTGTTTAAAGCAACATTAAGACTTCTTTTGTATTCGAAGATTTAATATCGTTCTTATTAAAAAATAATTAAATAAATTTTCTATCTTTTTATTTATATCGCAATATATTAATTGATTTGCTATTTCTTCTATAACAAAAAATAAATCAATCGTAATTTAAGCGTTTTAATAATTTCTTATTATAGTTTTTTAAAAAAGAGTTAGCATTGTATCGATCGCACGCATTATATTTAACAAATTCTTCGAAAACAAATATTGTTTAAAATAAAAATAAATCGCTTAAAAAATAATGCAAATTAATTTTTTTTACAATAATACTTTTGTCTTGCATGCGCAAAGTTAACTTTATTGCTAAAAGATTATTTTTGTCGATAATCTTATTATAATTATTTAAAGACAAGTTGTAAACGTTATAAACGTTAACAAAATTATATTTTGTGTTATTATTGTCGAAATATAGTTATAACGTTATTGTTTCTACATCTTTAAAATGCTATATACTATGTTAATTATTGTTATCAATGCGTTTATTAACGTAAAAATATATTTTTTGCTATTATTTACAAGCGTAAAGTTTACGCGTTTTAAATTGTATATCTTTGTTTTAACGTAATATCGTTACAACTCTTGTATTATTAATATATTGTACTTTTATATCTTATTCTTTTGAAGCAATGCGATTATTATTTTGTTTCTTGATTTGTAAACGTTATACTATAATATTTTAAGCTTATTTTGTATCTTTATTAAAGTTACTTCGTGTAATTCTTAATATTGATATTTATTGAATTTTGTATCTCTTACGTAAAAGACATATTCTATAATAATTTTATTATTATCTTGTCGTTATCTTGTTTTATTAAGATAAACTAACTATTTAACAATTCGTTAAAGCGTCTTTTCTTAATTAATTGTTAAATTACGTTTTTCTTTATTGTTATAAGAATATTTTGCATACGACTCGCTTGCGTCGAACAATCAATTGTTGTCGTCTTGCATTTTGTTTTCTTCTTTAACGTCTAATTAAATGTTGTTGCGCTCTTAAGAGTTATTAAAATAATTATTGTTTTGTTTGCTCTTGTTATTTTAACAACGTAATACAATAACTTTGTTTTTGTTGTTTCTTTTATTCTTAGTTTTTTGCTCTATTTTTTAGAGCATTTGAAATCAAATACTTTGTAAGCACTCTTGCAAACGTCGTACTTTTATTTTGATAAATTTAATTAATGCGAACATTAATTAAAGCGATAATCTCGCGCATAATAAACGCATTATTGTTTATTCTTGCATTCGTATATTAAGTAATTATATTTTTAACATTTTATGCATTGCTTTATTTTGCAACTCGTATTATAATATTTTGTTATTTTAATATTTAACTTATAAATAATATTGAATTAAATTAATTTGTTTGTTGTTTTCGCGCAATCTATTTACATTACAATAAAAATATATTTCTTTTTGTTGCTCTTTCTTGTAAGTTAAGTTATCTAATTAATCTTTAATTCTTAATGCATAATCTTACATAATCTTTTTATTATTTTTGCTTTCTTTTTCTTTATATTCTTAAGTATATTTTTTACTTTAATATTGTGTATTATTATTTTTGCGCATTTACGACGCAAAATCGTTGCAATAAATACATTCTTAATTTAAAAATTACTTGATTTTAAATTTTTTTTGTTGCATTTGCTATTAACTTTAAAGACTATTATTCTTTTAAAGCGTCTTATTTTTTTATATATCTTTTTGCGCATTCAATGTATTAACAATGTCTAAATTGCGTGTTAATGCAATTATCTTTATTGCGTTTATCTTGTGTATTCTTTTCGTCTTTTTCTCTTTCTTAATTTACGTTATCAACTTTATCTTTCTAAATAATCGTTGTTTCAAGAGTGTTTGTTCGACATTTATTTTAATTTTCGTTTGTGCAACTAATAACAAGCTTTGTATTATGCTTACTTATGTGTTTGCATTATGTGTGTCTTTCTTAACTCTTTTTACTTTTTCTAATTGATTTGTTGTTTTCTTCAATCTTTTTAACACAAAAATTATGTCAATTTGTCTATTTTTCGCGAAGAGTTCGTTGAACTTGCGCGTAAGCTTCTTGACAAAAATGCATTACTTAATTAATGTCATTATTAAAATTATTTTAAACGCGTTTTTTTTTAGATTTATAGAGCTTTTTTGATTTTTATTATTTTCTCGATAATCTTTGTCGCAATTTGTAATAAGTTACGTTAAAACACATTAAAAACGTCTTAATTACTCGTCGACATCGCGTTGATTACGTTTATTTGATTTTAACGATTAAGATAAATCGTAAGCGTCATTGTTAATAAAGTCTTCTCTCTTGTCTCTTCTTGTATAATAAGATAGTATAATATCGATTTTCGTAAATCTTTCGAATTTTTTATCTAATATAGTAATTAATATTTGCGAACTAAATAAACTAATTATTACAAATAGATATTCGATATTTGTTTAAACATATATTATAGCTCAAATTTATAATTGTAAGTATATAAGTTTAATAAATAAATAGATTTTTTTCTTACAATTCTTGATTACATTTAAAGATAAATATAAGTTTTTCTTTATTATTTATTAAAACAAGAAACAACTCAATATTGTTGCTATAAAATTCAAAAATTCGCTTGTCTACGTTTAACGAATAATAAATAGAGAGTTCTATTAATTTAGAAACTTTTGTTATGTTTATATTAACAATATTGTTATTTTTTTTTAATTGTTCGATATATATTTAGCTTATCTTATCTAGCTATTTAACAAATTAGTCTTGCTAAACGTTATACTTAGTCTTAAAAAGATCTATTTTAACTATTTTAGTATTATCTTGCTAAAGTAAAAAGTAGACGTCTTTGACTTGTCTATTATTGAAAAGCGTATTATCGTTATTAAGACAATCCAATTTTCTAAGAATTTAAAGACGCTTAAAATCTATCTTAATTTTGTTAATTAGTAAAGAGACAAGATTGTTTAATACGTTCAACAAGCTAATACTTTATAGCAAGAAAAAACATATCTTCTAAAAAAGTCTTTTATTGTTAACGAACAAAAGCAAAAGACGTATATTAAATATTTGTTTGCTCTTCTTTAATTCTTCTATTAGTTACAACAATTCTTAATTTATTTCAACAACAATTGTTAATTGTATATAGATTTAGACGCCTTTAAAAAGCGCAAATTTAATATCGAGATATATTATGTTAAAGATAATCTAATTAGCGACAACTTTAAATAAAGCAATATTTAATCTATTCTATTTTTGTTCAAAATTCTAATCTTTGTTAAAATAAATTATTAATTAATTAAAATAAAAGTAACTTGTCTTGTATAAACAATACAAAAGATCAAATATCTAGTAAAAGCAATTAAGAGATCTATTATAATTTATATTAATTACTTAACTACAACAAACATTGTTGAACAAACTATATTGTTTTTTTTATTAATTAACAAGTTTAATCTTTGTTTTGTACATACTTCGCAATATCTTTTACAATTTTTACTAAATATACGTTATTGTGCAAGAAAATTGCATACAACTTTAAATATATTGTATAAACTTCTTGCACTTAAAGATAAATATAACAAGAACAAATTATTAATCTTAAATAAAATAGACAACTTTGCAACAAATATAGAGATTGTAACTAATTTAATACAACAAACTTCTAAAAAAAAGACAAATTTAATCGGTCAAAATACAATTAACAAGACAATCTTATTTTACTTATGTTTTGTTCAAATAAGTAAAATCTTTAAGAAAAGACTTTTCAAGATATATATTAAATTTATTAAAGTAAACAAAAATTCTAACAACAATTCGAAAGTTATTTATATCTTTTAACATTTAATTTTTTAAAAAAGACAATTAACTTTACTTTATAAATTATACAAATTGCAAAAAATTATGTTTGCTCAAAAAATTTAAGACAAAAATCTTTTATTAAACATATAATATAAATAGTTATACTAGCTTTACTCGCACTTACAAGACAATAATTGTCAATTTTTATCTTCGCAAGCTTGTCTTTTAATTGCATCAATATATTATTTATTGTTAAAAATATAATCTTTATTAAATTAAGCAATATTAATTGTATAAAAGTCTTAATTTAATTTTAAATTCTTTTGTATCTTTTTATATTGTGTGCATTAATTTCGTCTTAAAATTGTTGTTATATTAAAACTTCGATATTGTCTTAATAACAATTTGCAAATTTTTCAAGAAAATAATTGTCTTAAACAATAAAACAATTTATATTGTAACAAAGTAAACAAGTATTCTTTTTAACAATAATCTTGTTAGTTAGAAAGTTTTAAGAGCATTTATGCATAACAAGAATTGCAAGTTTATATTTAAATTTTAAACAATTATATTTTAAAAGCTAGAAGTTTAATTTTTAATCTCGACAATATATTATTTACAAATAGATAAACAAAGTAAATAGATAAACTAAACAATTAAAATAGTCTTGCAATATATAGCGATCAATAATTCTAATTTAAATTAAATGTTCTTTTTGTTTGCACTTTGCGTTTGTTTTAATAATTTTTCTAGTATCTCTATTAAACTATTATTAAGTAAGATAATTATAGACTTTAAGATATATAACTTTTTGTTTCTTCTTAAATCTAACAATTTTTAGACAAATTAATTACAAAAAAAGATTATTAATATCTTCAAGACAAAAGTAATAATTGTATAAGCTAATATAGTAATTAAAACAATATACAATAAATATTACAAATCTATTAAGCTTTCAATAAATAGCATAATATGTCTTTGTTTGTACAAGAATTATTTTTTGTTGTTTGTTAAATTATTTAAATTGTCAATTTAATATATCGAATCTCTTAAGATTCTTAAACAAAAAGATAATCTAATATACAAACTAAATCTTTTAACAAACTAGAAAATTTATCTAGTTATATTTATTGTCTATCTTAAATTAATGTTAAGCGAGAAAAACTTATACAACTATTTAAAATTAAATTATTCGAAGATTGTTATTAAATTAAATGTCGAATAGTATTTTTACAAGATTAAGACTTTTATTAAGCATTGTATTTGTTAATATAAACAAGATTGTTCTATCTTAAAATATCTTATTTAATAGAAGAATTACAATATTAAGTAAAATCGATAGTATAACAAGAATTTGCTAGACGATTTTGTAAATCTTGTTAACAATTACAAAAAAAACACAAAATATTTATTTTCTCTTTATAAGACGTTTTAAAACAACTATTATAGTATTTAAAGTAATTATCTTGATACTTCTAATAGATATTATTGTTTTTGTATTATTGTTAAAGAAGCGCAATCGATCGTCTAAAATAGCAAAAAACGCATTTATATCTAAGAAAAGAGATAGATTGTCTAAGATTAAGACTATTATAAATAACAAGAAAGGCAATAATGTTAAGACATTATCTTAATATTATTGTTGTTGACGTTCAAGAGTTAATAACAATAAACTACTTGTTTAAATATAGCATTAAACAATTATAACTTATTGTTTACTTATAGTAGATGCTTTACAAGTTTTAATTATAAGATACAATTTACTAGAATACTAGTACAATTAATACTAATATTAACAATATTATCAAAGCTTATTATCTTTAATCTTGTTAATACGTATTCTTGTTTATTATTGTTAGCTATTATCTTTATATTATCGACAATAACATTTTTATTATTGCTATTGTATTACAAGATTTTCTATCTATTGTTGTTGTTTAGCAAGCAGTTAATATAGCTTTTGACAAAAAGAACAAAAACTCTTATCTTAGTTAAAATATTACAAAAGCTTGTAAACGCAAAGTTGCGAATTAAAAAATTAAAGATAATCTCGCGAAAACGCTAAGTTAACAAGATAATAATAATTAGATTGCTTTAAGCAACAACAAACTAAATTAAATAAATATTAAGTTTAAAGACAATTTTCTTTAAAAGTATATTATAACAAATGTCGAACAACTTATTTACAACTTATTTATGCTTAATAGCTATTTTATTATATTTATGTTCTATAAAGATAATAATGTATTTCTTGTTTATTTAATTTCTAATCTCGAAATTTTAAACGCAAAGATAGTCGAGAACAATATTGCTCTATTTTAATCTAAAAAAAAATAAAAATCGACGATTATTTTATCTATTTAGCAAATTACACATATCTTATTAATTATAATATAAATTGTGTTATTTGCGTCAATATTACAATATAAAATTGCTTCGCTTTGTAACTCGCAACTTTTAATAAAAACAACAATATTTGCATATTACGCAAGTTTCTAAAATCTATATTTATATCTATAAACATTGTTAATATTTTCAAAAAGAGATACATTTTGCAAGATAATATTAACATCTAATTTACTTAAATTATCGATTCGCAAAAGAAATACAAGACAACTAAAATAAATAATTTTATATATAGTATTATATTTTACAATATATTAATACGTCTTAATTAGTTGTTGCTTCTAAAGAAAAATTATATTTTTGCAAATTATAAAATTTGCAAATTTATTTTAAATTTCATTATATTTAACAATCAATTTTCGAATTTATATTATAAGAAAGATCTTAAAACAATCGATATTAATAAGAAAACTATATTAATCGAAGTTTGTTAAACAATTAAGTATTAAGACGCAACTTTAATTAAAGCGCGAAAAATATAAAAGATAAATATCGATTAAATTTTATTTAAAGCAATAACGTTGTTTTGCAAATATCTAGCTTCGACAATAAAAGCAAACAAATTGACTTTAAAAATCTTAATTAACAAAGATATCTTTTTTAATTTTGCTTTATTCTTTGTTTTGCAAGATTTAAAGTTGCTAGAATGTTACGCAAAGAAGCTCGAGACAATTAAAACAAACTTAATTGTGCATTAAATATTAATTTCGAAAAATAAATTAATTTGCAAAAGAACAACTTTTAGACGTATAAATATCTTAGTTACTAATTGTTAGACAACTCGATTTGCGACAATTGTTAAATAAATGCTAGACAAAATAGCAAATAACTCGAACAAAACAAGAATGCGCTTTTAAGTTATATAAGATAGTTACAATGCTATTCTTAATATCGACTCTATTGTTATAATTGATATCTATACTTTTCTTAAAAATATTGTTAAATTTGCTAACAAGTTAGCTTAAATTGTCAAGATTGTCGAATTGTTCGAAGATAATTTTTAAAATAACTTTGCAAAAATTGAGCTAAACAAGATATACTTAAATGCGAGAAAGAATATTTATTGTTAACGCGACAAAAAGTTCTATAACAAACTAAGTATTAAGAAAAATTAAGCTAAAATTATTTAGCAACATAACGCGTAAACAAACAAAAACGACAAATTTATTACAATTAATTAGACTATTAAAGTCTAAATAGAATAGTAATTAAATTTAGAAGTTAAATAACGTTTAAATTTGTAATATAACAAGAGCGTCAATGTCTTTTCTTTTAAGAAGAGCATATATTACAAGATTTGTGTTTGATGCTCTTGACAAATAATAAGAAAGCGTTCGACGTTTATTGATAGCATTTGCTTTTAAACAATCAAGTATAACTTGATTGTTAACTTAATTCTTAGAGAATTATCTTTACAACTATTATAGATGTTTGTCTTGTTTACTTGCGTGTCTTTTTATCTTGCCTAATTGCTTTGTCTAGTTGCTTTGCCTGTCTAATTATTATTCTTTGTCTAGCAATTTTTTGTTAAATAATATTAATGCTTTACTATCTACTAGTTTGTTTTAATTAAAGTATATGCTTTCTTTAACTTAAAGTTTAATGCGTTTTTTATTGCTTGCAAGTTTGTTATTTAATTTGTATATTAAAAGAGTGCTTCGACAAAGTATTTAATAAAGCCAAGAATCTTAAAAGTAAATATGATTAAGAAAGAACATATTAGTATTAAAGCGACTTATAGATTTGCGCAAAGTCTTACATATTTACTAAGTTAATAAAATGTTAATATGCTTTGTATATTACTCTATAATAAAATTCTTAATTAAGATAATAATAGCGAGTTTGTAAAATTAAATTTAGAAAATAAGATAATTAAAGAAGAGTAAATTTCTAGATAATAATCTTTACTTAATTTATTACAACAATCAATTTAATTAAATATTAAATATTTATTTTGCTATTATATTATAATTGTATTGCAAAAGCTTTACTTTACTTTTAAGTCTTTTAATAGTTTTATTTTTATTTTTGTAATTATTTATCTTATTCTTAGTATTTATTAGCAAGATTCGATATTATATATTTTTTTCTTTAAACTATTTATTTTATTTGCAATTTACTATTTGTTTTATACTTTGTTGTTTTGTTCTTAATATTATACTCTTTTATATTAGTATTAGAATGCAAAAGTTCGATTAAAAATAATCTATTACAAGATTTATATCTGATGCTCTTGTTAAATAGCAAGAGAGCGTTTAACGTCTATCGATAGCGTTTGCTCTAAACAATTAAGTATAAATTAATTATTAACTTAGTTCTTAAAGAATTATCTTTACAATTATTATAGATATTTGTCTTGTTTACTTGCGTATCTTTTTATCTTGGCTAGTTGTCTTGCCTAGTTGCTTTGCCTGCCTAACTATTATTCTTTGTCTAGCAAATAATAGCATTAATGTACAATTTGAATTAATTGTTCGTCTAATTTAGACAAACAATATTAGGTGTTAATTCTCTTACTCAATCTTGCATTTATTACTAGATACTAAATTATTATATTAGAGTAGACATTTGTTTACGTTTCGCAATTATCAAATATTAGATTATTGTATTAGAGTTAGCATTTGTTTGTCTTTAACAATTATTAGATATTAAGTTATTAAATTAGAGTTAATAGTTGTCTATCTTTTGCAATTATTAGATATTAAGTTGTTGTATTAGAGTTAGCACTTGTTTGTCTTTTACAAATATCTATTTAATTGTATTAAGATATCTTTCTTAATTAAATTAATTAATTTTATTCTTTTTGTTCTTATTTATTAAATTTTGCAATTTTGTACTACTAAATATTAGTATATTTCTTATATTAGTAATTTAACTGAACTAACAGTCGAGAAGTTTTTCAAACTTTTATCTTGCTTGTTTTTACTTAAATCAATGGATAGAACTTGTTGTTCTACTTAGTTTGCTTAATCTAATAAAGATAAGAAAGTTTAATTAGCTAAATAGATAATTAACAAAATTTTACTCCAACATAGATTGATTGTCGAATCGGATTTCGATTCCAACTTTTGGAATCGATTCAATCCGTCGATTTCAGCTATAGGAATCGATTCGAAACTCAATTTGATTTGCGCTAATTTGAAATCGATTTAACTCGACTCGAATCGATTTTCAATTCCAATATTAGGAATCGAATCGAATTGTCAAAGAATTAAAGATTAAATTATTATGTCAAGAATTACTATTTTTAGAATCAAATATTTATTAATATATTGCATTTTTTGCAATCTATAGACTCTATAAATCTTATAGATGCGATTTATTACTATAATGCATTATTCGCATTTATAGATGCTATAGATCTTATAGATGCAAATAATGCATTATAGTAATAAATCGTATCTATAGACTCTATAGATCTTATAGATGCAAATAATGCATTATAGTAATAAATCGTATCTATAGACTCTATAGATCTTATAGATGCTATTTAATGTTTTTCTTTTTTTAAAATAGTAATAAATTACTATAATGCATTATCTTATTATAACTTAGATAATTAAATATTATTAACTATGTATTTTTTTTTTAATTTATACTCGATTTAACATCCCTAAGAGCCTATACAAGATCTGTATACTTTTGCAACTTTTAAATCTAATCAATCACGAATAGACGAACAACACTAGCGTCTATTTGTCTAATTATAATCGACTAGAATTTGCGATCGCAATTTCGCTTGTAATGCTTTGTCATAACAACGTCGCGTCTTCGTTTTCTATGTCGTAATATTCGTAATACCAGAGAATTCTTCAAACGAAAACTCTATAAATCTAAGAGAGATTCGAGCATCGTTAATAATGTCGTTGTCTAAAATTGTTTTAGTAAATACTATAGTAAACAAAATTATTTGTATTGTCGTAATAACAAATCTTGCTTCGTCTAGTAATTATCTTAGATTCGTAATATTAGTCTCTTGTTGCATTTGAGCTCTTTCTTGTTGTTATGTCAAACATGTTAAAAAAACGTGTTTAACAATTAAGCGTTCTTGATCGCATTCGCACATGTTTGTCGTAACATCAAAAACGCAACGTTCGTATAAAAATTAATTGAAGTTGATTTTGCTCGTTTTTAGTTAAACAAAAAGTAAATTATGTAATTTGAGACAATCGAAGTGCAATTGCATATACTTATGCGTAATCTCTAATGCGATCTTGCGATATTTTGCGATATTTTTGTTTCTTAATTATTTGCGTCGTTACTTTTTTCGAGTCTTGTCTTAAATAAGTGCTTTTCTAACAACAAATTCGTTCGTTATTTAATTAACGAGAGAAAAAAATTATTTGTACGTTTTGTTAACAATTTTGTTCGCGATCTTATTATCTCTTATGCTTTCGTATCTTAATATTTAATGTAATCTCAATATTGTTTTGCGACGTCGAATTATTTCGCACGCGTCTAGTGTGCGTTTTAATTGCATTTAATTCGATGTCGATTTTATCTCTCTTATAATTTTAATTAAGACTTGATTGTTTAAGTATATCTTATAAATTCGTTCTTTTAAATTAGTAATAATCTCGCAATGCTTTGTCAATTTCTTTGTCGTTTTTGTAAGTTTCTCGAATTCGTTGTAATAAATTAATGTTACGTCGACGTTCCTAAAACGTTTTTCGATATTTTAATTTGTTTCGATTAAGATTGCAATAATGTTCTTGTTGCGTTCGCTCTCGTTAAAATAGATTTATCAATATAGATTTGAGCAATTTGCGTTATGTTTTTTTTTGACAATTTTCTTATTACAAGCGATAATTGTTTTAAAAGACTTTATTCACAAGATCGCAATATATAATTGCTATCGCGAAATCGTCGTTAATTGCTAGGCAAAGAATGACAACTAGATAGACAAAGCAATTAGGCAAGGCAACTAAGCAAGATGAAAAGGCACGCAAATGAACAAGGCAAACATCTATAATAGTTGTAAAGATAATTCTCTAAAAATTAAATTAACAATCAAGTTATACTTGATTGTTCAAAAGCAAACGCTATCGACAAGCGTCAAACGTTCTTTTGTCATTTTGCAAGAGCATTAGACACAAATTTCGTAACACATGTTCTTCTTAAAAGAAAAGACATTAACGCTCTTGTCATGCTACAAACTTAAACGTCATCTAATTTCTAAATTTAATTATTATTTTGTCTAGATCTTAATAGTCTAATCAATCGTGATAAATTCGTCGTTCTTGTTCGTTTGTGCGTCATGTTATTAAATGATCTCAAATCAATTCTTCTTGATGTTTAGTTCGTCGTAGAACTTTTTGTCGCATTAACAATAAACGTTCTTCCTCGCATTTAAGTATGTCTTGTTTAGCTTAATTTTTGCAAAGTTGTTCTAAAAACTATCTTTAAACAATTCGACGATCTTGATAATTTAAGTTGATTTGTCAACGAATTCGACAATGTCCTAAAAAAAAGCATAGATATTGATCATAACAATGAGATCGACATCAAGAATAACATTGCAACTATCTTGTATAGCTTGAAAGCGCGTCGTTGTTTCGTTCGAACTATTCGCCATTTTACTTAGCATTTATTTAGCAATTGTCGCAAATCAAATTGTTTAACAATTAGTAACTAAGACATTCGTAAATCTAGAAACTATTTTTTTGCGAATTAATTTATTTTTCAAAAACAATGTTTAACGCACAATTGAGTTCGTCTTGATTGTTTCGAGTTTCTTCGCGTATTATTTTAACAACTTTGAATTTTACGAAACGAAAAATAAAGTAAAATCAAAGAAGACATTTTCGTCGATTAAGATTTTTAATGTTGATTTGCTTATTTTTATCGTCGAAGCTAGACGTTCGCGAAACGACGTTATTGTTTCGAATAAAATTTGATTGACGTTCGTCTTTTGCGTTTTTTGCACTTTAGTCAAAGTTGCGCTTTGACGTTTAATTGTTTGACAAACTTCGATTAACATAGTCTTTTTGTCAATGTTAATCGTTTTAAAATCTTTCTTGTAATATGAATTCGAAAATTAATTGTTAAATATGACGAAATTTAAGACAAATTTGCAAGTCTTGTAATTTGCAAAGATTTAGTTTTTTTTCAAAAATAACGATTTATTAAGACGTATTAATGTGTCGTAAGACATAATGCTATATACGAGATCGCTTATTTTGATCGTCTTGTATTTTTTTTGCGAATCGAAAATTTAAATAAATTGAACGTCGACATCATTTTATAAAATGTATTTTTCTTAAAAACATCAATAATGCTTATAGATACAAAGATTGATTCTAAAAGTTCGCATAACATGCGAATATTGTCGTTTTTATTAAAAGTTGCGAGTTATAGAACGAAGCAATCTTATATTATAATGTTGACGCGAATGATACAATTCACATTGTAATTAATAAGACACGTATAACTCGTCAAGTAGATAAAATAATTGTTGATCTTTATTTTTTCTTTAAACTAGAATAGAACAATATCGTTCTCAATTGCTTTCGCATTTAAAATCTCGAAATTAAAAACTAAATAAATGAAAGATACGTCATTGTCTTTGTGAAGCATAAATATAATGAAATAGTTGTTAAGCATAAACATTTCGCGAATAAATTGTTCGACGTTTGTTATAATGTGCTTTTAAAAAAATTGTCTTTAGGCTTAACATCTATTTAATTTAACTCGTCGTCGTTTGATGCAATCTAATTATTATTATCTTGTTAACTTAGTGTTTTCGCGAGATCGTCTTTGATTATCTAGTTTGCGACTTTGCGTTCGCGAGCTTTTGCGACATTTTAATTAAGATAAAAGTTCTTATTTTTTTTATTAAAAGTCATATTAATTGTTTGTTAAGCGATAACAATAAATAGACAATTTTGCAATGCGACAACAATAATGAAGATGTTATTGTTAATAATATAAAGATAATAGTTGACAATAATGAGCAAGAATACGTGTTGACAAAATTAAAGATAATGAGCTTTAATAATGTTGTTAATATTAATGTTGATCGTATTAGTAATTTAGTAAATCGCATCTTATAACTAAAACTTGTAAAACGTCTACTATAAATAAACAATAAATTATAATCGTTTAACGTCACGTTTAAGCGAGTAGTTTATTGTCATTAATTCTTGAACGTCGACAACAATAACATCAAGATAATGTTTTAACGTCGTTGTCTTTCTTGTTGTTTGTAGTAATTTTAATCTTGAGCGACTTGCTTCTTTTCTTAGATATAAGCGCGTTTTTTGTTGTTTTAGACAATTAATTGCGCTTCTTTAACAATAATACGAGAATAATAATATTTATTAGAGATGTCGAAGCAATTACTTCAAATATTGTGATAATTGTTTTAAAGCGTCTCATAATAAAAAAAATAAATATTTCGTACTTTGTTTTGTAGTCGTTGACAAAATTCGCAAAATTGTCTAGTAGATTTTTGTCATATTATTGATTTCATTTAGCTTCGTAACTCTTTTATCGAACAAGATACTTCGAAATAAAACGATTTCGCTTATATTAACGAATGCGATACTTAATAAGAATCTTAATTTTATAAAAATGTTATTCGACATTTAACTTAATAACAATTTTCAAATGATTTAACTTTAAACAATTGTATAAATCTTTATCGTTTGACGTTAATTCGAGATAAACAATAAATATAACTAATTAAATTTTTTAATTTGTCGAAAGATTCAATTTGTACGTTAAATTGTTTTTTCGTTCGAGAATCTTAAGAGACTCGATGCGTTAAATTAACAATTTGAACGATTTAACGAACGACAAAAAGTAATTCTTGTAAAGACGAAAATACATTATGTTGTTTATCGAAAACTCGATAAATTTGTGATATCTATCGTATATTGTTTTGATTATTATGTTAATTCACGCAATTGTCGCTTTTGTTTTAAAGACATTAACGATTTTCTTTTGCAATTAATTTGTATAAAAATCGTTAAATTTAAGAAGAAACAAGAGATTATGCGTCTTAAAACTTATAATTATCTTATTTAATAATAGTTTAATAAAGACATTAAGTAAATTATTGAGACAAACGCGAAGTGCGAACAAAAAAAACATTCAATTTAAATTAAAATTGTTAATCGCTACATATCGCAAAACTATCTTAATTGTCTAGTTTGTTCGTTCACTTTATTCGTCTATTTGTGAATGATATATTGTTAAGATCAAAAACTAAACTCTTAATTTCTAAAACATAATTATTTAAAATTTAGATATAAATTTGAGATTTCTATTGTACACGAACATTCTTAAAACTTTCTAATTAACAAAATCGTTAAAAAGAATATTTGCTTATTTCGCTACAATGTGAGTCGTCTTGTCGCTCAAAATAATTACTTTTTTGAAAAATTTGCAAATCGTTATTAAGACAACATTGAAGTTTTAATATGACGACAAACTTAAGACAAAATCGATGCACACAATATAAAAAGATACGAAAGAATTTAAAATTAAGTTGAAACTTTTATACAATTAATATCGCTTAATTTGACAAAGATTGCATTTTTAACAATAAGCAATATATCGATGCAATCAAGAGACAAACTTGCGAAAATAAAAATTAACAATTATTGTTTCGTAAATGCGAGTAAAGCTAGCATAACTATTTATGTTGTGCGTTTAATGAAAGATTTCTATTTTAAATTTCTTAAGCAAGCATAGTCTTTTGCGATTTGCATAATTTATAAAATAAAATAAGTCGTTTTTTTCAAAAAATTGAATGTTAAAAGACATAAATGACTTTCGAATCGTCGTTAAAATTTCTATTTACTTGATGAATTTGACGTATGTCTCGAAAAGTCTTTTCTTAAAGATTTCATTCATTTGAACAAGACATAAGTGAAATAAGATCGTTTCGTCAATCGTATTTTGATCAATTAAGTTTGATTTCTCTTTAAAAGTTTGTCGCATTAACTTAGTTATAGTTTCTACGTTCGTTACAAAGTTGTTTATCTTATTTAAAATTAATAATTTGTTTTTATTATGTTTATTTTCAAATGCGAGAAGTCTAAACAATGCATTCGAAATCGTATATAATCTTTTTGCACGATAACGTACGTTTAGTGAAAACTATAAAAGATATTGCGAAATACGCATGAAACGAAAATTAAGCTTGTTAATCAATAAGAAGAACAACGTAGTTTATTTAACAATATTTGTTATGATCAAATAATTAATATAAATTATAATGAATTTCTTAATCGCTTCTATTAGATGTCTAGTCTTTCGTATTATTTATACGAGACAAGTTACTTTCATTTTAGTTAATCAATAATTTATTTCGACGAAGTTTAGAATCTTAAATAGAAACAAGACATGCTAAATATCGTTTCGTCTAAAGTTGTCGTTAATCGAATCGTCTTTAACATGATATATTTTGACATTAAATTCGCGTTTCTTGAAGACGTTTAAGTCTATGTACAATTGACGATTGTTATTGAAATAAATTAAGAAATTCGAAGCTATTAAGAATCGCTATAGCTAATAAAAGAATTAAAGAAAAGTAAACGAATATTTAATATACGTGTTTCTTAAATACGTCTTTCGCTTTTGTTTGTTAACAATAAAGAAGCTTTTTAAAAGACGAATCTTTTCTTGTTGTAAAACGTTAGCTCGCTAGGCGTATTAGACGATTTTGTCTCTTTAATAATTGACGAAATCAAAATAAATTTTAAGAATCTTTAAATTTTTAGAAAATCTAATTGTCTTAATGACGATTATACGCTTCTTAATGATAAACAAGTCAAAGACGTTTACTTTTTGCCCTAGCAAAGTAATGCTAAAATAATTAAGATAGATTTTTTTGAAATTAAGCGTAACGTTTAGCAAAACTAATTTGTTAAACAACTAAATAAAATAAGCTAAATGTGTGTCGAACAATTGAGAGAAAACAACAATATTGTTAGTGTAAACACGATAAAAGTCTCTAAATTGACGAAGCTCTTTGTTCATTATTCGTTAAACGTAGACGAACGAATTTTTGAATATTATAATAGCGATATTAAGTTATTTTTTGTTTCAATAAATAATGAAGAAAAACTTATGTTTATCTTTAAACGCAATTAAGAATTGCAAGAAAAAAGTCAATTTGTTCATTAAATTTATGTGCTCACGATTACGAATTTAAATTATAATGTTCGCTTAAACAAGTATTAAATGCTTATTCGTAATGATCAATCTATTTAATTCGCAAATATTAGTTACTACTTAATGTTTTCGAATTTCATTTAGCAAAATTTGTCAAATTACGAAGATAAAAAATTCGAACGACGAAAACTTGATTAATTACATCATTTTGTCTTAAGCATGCAATTTGTCGAATTTTTTATCAACTATCTTGCGATCGCGTTCTTTTAAAAAATAAATTTTATATTTTATTTTCGAAATTGATGTAAAGTTTTAGTCGTTATTTAAGGAAATTAACATTTAATTTTTCTTAATAAAATTAATTGTTTTGCTAGTATTTTTTCACAAGATATGCAATCGTGTGACGAAACGCTAAAGCGCAATGATTTCGATTAAATTATTATAAACATAAACGTCATTAATTAGATTCGCTTAATAATTATTATTAAACATATTAATCTTAATATCTTCTTTAGTTGTCTAACTTTCTTTATTAAAGTTAACTTAATAATAGTTTTGCTTCTTAAACTTTAGTAGACGTTCTAACGTCGCATGTTGCGAGATGCGAAGAGATATAAAGCGATCGTTACGAACGTATACAAAAAGCATTTCTTTATTTGCGACATAAAAGTAAGCGTCGAACAAAATCGATTCAAAGAGATAGTTTCTATTAGACAAGATCTCGTCTCGTATTATTATTGAAATTTCGAAAACAAAATGAGCGACAATTATAAGACTTTTTTCGATTTTGACAATTCGTTTTATTCAAATGTCGTTTTTTGATTTTATTTTTAGTTTTGTCTTTAAATTTCAACAACTTTTAATAATTAGTTTTCGTTTATTTGCGTTAACAATTATACGTTCGAAATCAATAATATTCATTTTAAATAATAGCTTTGCTCTTAGATTTTTTACGACGTAAACTTTTCGACAAAAGTGAGCGACAACTATTTTGTCGTTTATTTTGTTTTAAAGATACATTAAGAATCGAAAATAATTGTTAATTAAATGTTTGTCGTTCTTAATGTCGCATACGAATACGACGACGCTAAATTATCTCGTAAAATGCTTTAGTCTTAAATCACTAAAAAAGTTATTGTCGATTAATGACATAGTACATTCGTTGTTAACGCAAACAACACACGAGATGCCTTTTTATAAAAATGTCATTTAACATATCGCATAATATTAATGTCTAAAAGTCAATTTATTTTGACGCAATAATGAAGCGTCTAATTTGATTAACTCTAAGTTCGTAAAATTTATCTTAATAAAAACAAAATCGACATAAAATGTCTTAGTAAATTTTTAACGATACGTCTTGTTATATTTGTCTTTAATGTGCTAAAAAATTTTGTTTTTCGATAGAAAAATCAAGACACAACTTTTGCATTTAAAGAATTAAGAAAAAGACATTGACGTTAACTTAACATGCATTGCATTCGTCTAATAAGTTGCTTTTTATAACGAGTCAATTATATAAATGACTATTAATGTTTTTTTCTTAACATAGTATACTTCTTTCGATTAACTATTAGCAACATAATATGTTATCGTATTTGCACAAGAATCGTTGTAGTAATTCGTAAAGTCTTTGAAGAGCATAAAGTAATAAACAAATTCTATATATTTCGCAAGATTCGCGTAATATGTTGTTACGACAAAAGCTTAATAGATTGCTATTTGTTCGTAGTTGTTCTAATAGCTATTGCGATAATCTTCGCGATATTTATTTTAATAGTTGTTTCGATCTTGTTGTGCGTTGTTTTGTTTATCTCTCGTTTTTTAATCTTAATAATAAGAGTTTTTGCTTTAATTATTCGCGAAAGAATTTGTCGTTATTGTAATTGCGAATTTTGCGAGAGACTTCAATGTCTAAAACTATGTTAACGTCTATTGCATTAATTGACGAAAATGTTCGTTAAAATCTTGCAAGTCTTGCATAGATTGTTTAAGATATTTGTAATTTGCGAATTGTTATTAAGAGAAATACGCGTAGTCGAATTGCTTGTAAAAAGACATGCGAGAAAAATAAATTAAGCGAGACACATATAAAGCAAGTTAACGAACAATTCGTTTTTTTAAATTGTTTATTTGATCGATTCGAATTTCTATTAATTAAAGCAATAAGCAAACATTGTTTTTTATATCTTACGCTTTGCGTCAAATTTCTTAATAAAGTTCTAAAATAATGTGTGAGCAATAAGTATATTAACAATAGAACGTAATTTCATTTCGAATTGATTTTATACTTAAATTAATTGCTTTTAGATTTCTTCGATGTTTGTTAATTGCGCATAAAAAATAATGTTTTGCAAATATCTTATAATCTTTCGTTCGTTTTTAGCATCTTTGACGATAAAGATCTTTAATATTAATTTGTTAAACGTCTTGCTAATTTTTATTTTAAAGCGATTTTGCAATTTATTGATAAAATTCAAAAAAGACAAGCTTCGAAACGTTCGACATTTAAAGTCGTTTATCTTCTTAAAATATCACGTTATAACAAAGTTATAAAAACAAAAAGAGAGATTGTTTCGAACGACAATTTCGCCAACAACGTATGCGTAATCATTTATACGCTTAACAAAGATAAAGACTTCTCTATATATTGTTTTCTTATGAACGAAAATAATATTGTTTAACTCATAGTTGTTTAAAGCGTCTAAATGAAAGAAATCTAAATTAGGCGTCTTAAATTAATTAGAAGACACATTTAAATCTTCTTGTAAAAAGTTATTGAAGTACCTAGAAGTGCGACAAAAATTAATCGATTTATTTCGAGACAAATGTTATGTTTGCTTTACGAAAGAACGTTAATTTTTTTTACGCAACTACTTTAGATCGAAGATTGCAAAAGATAAAATTTATTTAAAAGTTGCGAAGTTGAATTGCGAAATTAAAGTCTATTTAAAGATCGCTAAATTAATTTGAGCGTTAAGAAATTATTAAACGAGCTTTTGCTATTGTTGCGAATTTATATTACTAAACGTAGTTGTGTTCAATTAGATTAGCGAAGAGTAAATAGATTAAGCATTCGATTGCGAAACATTAAGTTCAACATTTCGTTATTAATCGTATTGAGCATGTTGCTCAACGTCAAATAAATTAAAAGATTGTGAATTATACGATTGCGCGACAAAGCTAAATTAATTAAATTGTTGTCGATCACTTTGCAAAGAATTGTTAGAGCGTAAATTTATCATTTTAAATTTATTGTTTATTTCGAAATTCGCTCAATTAATTTTAAATTAACGACGACGATTTATACTATTTTTCTTAAAAGAGAAAGTTCGCTTTCGACGATGTAAATTGTTAACGTTTGCTAATGTGTTTTTGCGCAATTTATTGTCGTTTAATTCGTCAATCTTGTCGTTTCTTAATTTGTCGAAAGAGTTAATTATTGATTGTTCAATTAAAAACGCAAGTAACGTAGAAAATGCGAATGAGAAAACGAAACTTAAGATGCTTAAAAACGCAAGTCTATTTCGTTAAGCGACAAAAACTTTGTCGAAATACTTTAAAACGACGATCGAATTAAAAGATTCTAAATTTAGAATGTTATCAAAATAGACGTTTAAATTCTTTTGCTTAGATTGCTCGTTTTAATGTTCAAATAATTGCTTTACTAATGACTCTAGTAATGTCTTCGAAATAATGTCGTTTAATGTAAAAGACAATGATGTCTTTAAAGTGACGACGTCAATTGCAACAAATTGTGATGTCTTCGAAATCTAATAATTAAGAACGATAAACAATGATGTCTTTATTAAAAACTAATTGTGAATTGTGACAAATAATGATTTGTTCGTCGAAACTTCGTTGTTAATCGTATTAAATAAAGTTATCTATTGCGTTTTTTCGAATTTATTGATTGCTCATTTGAGTAAAGTCTTGTCGATTGCTCATTCAATTGATCAAATTCGTTTATCTTCATTAGATTGAGCAAATTGAGCAAAACGACAAATTTTATTTCTTGATTCGAATGAAGACGAACGAGACAAAAGTTTAAAGAGCTTTTTGACTCTTAGTTTAGTTGACTCACTAATGTAAGAAATATATTGATGTTCAATAATACAAAATTGCAAGATTTGATAAATGAGAACAAAAAGAGCTAAATTAACTAGTTTGATTAAGAAAAGTATTTTAACACAATTAGATAAACATTTGCGAAAGATATATGTTGACTTTGATACAATGATTCAATGCTTAATAATTGCGAAAGATAGACGAATGCTAGCTCTAATGCAATGACTTAATGTTTAATAATTGCTAAAGACAAACGAATGCTAACTCTAATGCAATAATCTAGTGCTTGATGATTGCGAAACGCAAACGAATGTTAACTCTAATACAATGATTTAATGTCTAGTGATGAATGCGAGATTAAGTAAGAGAATTGACGATCAATGTCGTTCGTCTAAATTAAACGAACGATTGATTCGAATCGTACATTGAAGCTATCATTTGCTAGATAAAGAATGGCAATTAAGTAGACAAAGCAACTAGACAAGGCAATTAAGCAAGATGAAAAGGCACGTAAGTAAACAAGACAAACATCTATAATAATTGTAAAGATGATTCTCTAAGAACTAAATTAACAATTAAGTTATACTTGATTGTTTAAAAGCAAGCGTCATCGATAGACGCTAAACGCTCTCTTGTCATTTGGCAAGAGCATTAGACACAAATCTCGTAACATTAATTTTAACGTTATTCGCATTTATCTTTTCTTAAATTGCAAAAATATTATTCTTAGCTTTAACTTTTGTTCTTTTTTTAACATTAAATCGTTGCGTATACGTAGCATCGCTATATTAATAATCTCTTCAAATTTTTGTGCGTTTATAATAATTATCGATCTTTGTATTAATTTCTCTAAATAAATATTAATAAAAAGTACGTTAATCTCGACTTGTAAAACTTTCGTAAAAATCGTCTTATAAACGTTAATAATGCAATAAAGCGTTCGTTCTTATATAAATCGCAACTTTATAACGACTTCTTTTCTCGTATTTTTAATAATAGACAAAATGTATTACGTAACGACATTATGTGCTATTACGTGTTTCTTTATCGCAATGTATTTGCGTTTTTTAACATTTATAAACGTATCAAAAATTAAATTCTTTATTATTAAGATCTTTTTATATTTAATAATTAACTTTGTTTTTATCTATCGCAAATAAGCTTTTTATTTAAGTTTTAAATTAAGTTAAATCTCTAAAATTCTAATATTGAACTTAACAATTATCTTGTGTTTTGTTAATATTATGTCGACGCTTATGTTAAATCTCTTTAAAATGCGTAAAAAATAAATTAGTTCGTACTTCTTTTTCGCGAATTTAAAGTTATAAGTACGTACTTATTGCTCGCATTTGTCGTATATTTAAGTTAACATTTTGCAATTGCGTTTAATTAACTTTTTATACATTAATATGTTGACGTCGTTTATAAAGCTCGTGACGCTAACTCGCAATCTAATGTTGTCGCATTGTTTTAAAAGATTTACGTTATAAAACAAATATAATATCAAAAATAAAGAAAAATTCTACAATATATTGATGTTCGTTTCTCGCTCTTTTATTGTATAACTTTTAATAATTAATGTAATGCGTTGTTTCTTTAGAAAATTTCTTATTTAATTGAGCAAACAAGTTAAAACTTTTCTTTTTTTTATATTATAAAGTAGTCTAATGTGCGACATATTATCGAATGCATTAAACACATTTAAACTTAAAAGAGAAATTACTTTTTCTTTTAATTACTTTATATTGTGTGCATCTTTTTAATAATTAATTGTAACGTCGTATTAATTAAGCGTTGTTTTTTAACTTTTATTTGTATATTAAATAGAATGTTATGTGCTTTTACAATGTAGCGAAGACGCTTCAATATTATTAACTCTAGTATTTTATTTAACGTGTCGAACAATATTATAAATCTAAAAGACAACAACTTTAAATAATCTTTTTTTCTTAATTTTCGCAATATTATTATAATTGTTTTTTTAAAATAAGAGAATTGCATTTCTTTTTTAATGCATTTGTTAAATAAGAATTTTATTTATTTTAAAATAACGCAAATTAATTGTCTTAACGTTCGATTAATTATTTTGTTAATTTTAAATGTTTTGTTTAAAGTCGTTTTATGTGTTGTTTTTATTATTTCGTAATTCGACATAATCTTGTCGTTCTTTATTAAAGATAAATAAGAGAATTTCTTTATATTGTTAATTAAGATCGTAAGTAAAGAAGAAAACTAAATTTAAAATATCGCTTTAATTTTGTTTTTCGCAATTATTGTTATCTTAATGTTTGTTCTTAATAATAAAATTGTAAGTTTAATAAATGTGTCTATTATTGCGTTTTTGATTTATTTTGCTATTTTAAATAAATTCTTCGCAATATTCTTCGAAGCTTGCATTTAATTACGAAATTTGTTTCTTTTATATCTCTTAAGAATTTTGTCTTTTTTATTGTATACTTAGACGTATATTTCTTAATCACAATAAATGCAACATTAACGTCGTAATTTTTTCATTTTCTTAATTACATTAATGCATTTTTGTGTTTACTTAAATTTGACTCTTTTGTGCGATCTCGTTCACGAAATAAAGTCTTTAATAAACTTTTTTAAAATTCTTAATAATGCGATTGTATATTTGTTAATGTTCTCTTGTTTTATCGTAGCGTCTAATAATGATTTAAGTAATAGTCTCTTTAATATATTGTTAAATTTCTTTATATTTATAACTTTTTAATTTTGTTTAAAACGACGTATAAATTTCGTTTGCGTTCTAAGATTTAACATTGTTTTAATCAACAAATAATTTGATAAGCTTTTTATTTTCTTGTTTATGTCGCAATATATTAATCGATTTGTTGTTTCTTTAATAACGAACGACAAATCGATCGTAATTTGTGTTTTTTAATAATTTCTTATTATAATATTGCGTAAAAGCGTTAACGTAACATTAACAAAACGTATTATGTTTAGTAAATCATCGAACAATAAATGTTGTTTAAAATATAAGAAGTTCGCTTATAAAAAATAATGCAATTAAAGTCTTTTATTATAACGCTTTCGCTTTGCATGCGTAATGTTTGCTCTATTGCGTCAAAACTATCTTTATTAATTATATTGTTATAATTATCGAAAGATAAGTTGTAAACGTTATAAACGTTAACAAAGTCTTATTTAATAATGTTGTTTTCGAAATGTAATTACATTGTTATTGTTTTTACGTTTTCGAAAGATTATATGTTGTGTTAGTTATTGTTATTAATGCGTTTATTAATGTAAAAGCATGTACATTTGTTATTATTTACGAACGTAAAGCTCGCGCGTTTTAAGTTGTATATTTTTGTTTCGACGTAATGTCGTTACGACTCTTGTATTACTAATATATTATATATATATTTTTTTAAAGCAATGCTATTATTATTTTGCTTCTTAACTTATAAACATTGTATTATAATATTCGAAGCTTATTTCGTATTTTTATTATAATTTTTTTTTTGTTTTTATATGTATTAAATTCTTTATTTCTTGCGTAAAGAACATGCTTTGTAGCGACAAAAACGCTATTTCGTTATCAATTTGCTCTATTAAAATAAATAAATTCTTTATTAATTTGTTAAAACGCTTTTTTTTAATTAATTATTAAACAACGTTCTTTTTTATTATTATCAAGATGCTTTGCATGCGATTCGTTTGTGTCAAACAACTTATTATTGCTTTTAATATTTTTTGTTTTGTTTTCTTGTTTATAATTTAAACAAACAAAATTGCACTTTTTAATATTATAGAAACTAAAATTGTCGCTTTATTTATTTCGATTATTTTAACAACGTAATATAAAGACTTTATCTTTATTATTTTCTTAATTTTTATTTTCTTTCTTTATCTTTTAAAGCATTTAAAATCGAATGTCTTATAAATTTTCTTGCAAATATTACATTTTTACTTGAAGACATTTTCTTAATAAAAGCACTAATTGAAGCGATAACTTTGCGCACAATATGCGCATCGCTATTTATTTTTGCATTTATATATAAAATATTTATACTTTTAACACTTTATGCATTGTTTTGTTTTGCATTCTTTGTCGTAATATTTCGCAATCTTTATGTTTAACTTATAAATTACGTTTAATTATATTAATTTATTTGTTGTTTTTGCGCAATCTATTTACATTACGATGGAAACGTATTTTTTCTTATTACTCTTTCTTGTAGATTAAATTATCTCTTTAATCTTTAAATTCTAATGCATTATTTTGTATAATTTTTTTATTATTTTTGCTTTTTGCTTTTTTATATTTTTTGATATATTTTTAATTCTAATATTATGCATTATTATTTTTGCGCGCTTTTGACGTATAATTGTCGTCGTTAACATCTTTTAAACTTAAAAATCGTTCGATTTTAATATTGTTTTGCTACTTTTGTTGCTTACTCGAAAGACAATTATTTTCTTAAAATGTCTTATTTTTTGTATGTTTTTTCGCGTTGTTAGTGTTTTAACAATGTTAAAATCGCACGTTAATGTTATTATCTTTGCAACGCTTATCTTGTAAACTCTTTCTATTTCTTGTTTCTCTTTAATTTACGTTATTAACTTTATCTTCTTAATTAATTGTCGCATTAAGAGTGCTTATTCAATGTTTTCTTAATTATTTATTTGCTTTGTTAATAATAAATCTTTCGTTATTGTCGCTTATGTGTTTGTTAATTGCATGTTTTTTTTATCTTTTCGACTCTTTTTATTCGATTAATTGTTTTTTTTAGTTTCTTTAATATTGAGATCAAGTTAATTTGTTCGTTTTTTACAAGAGTTTTATTAAGACGTTGCGTCAACTTCTTAATTAAAAAACATTATATTGTTAACGTCGTTATTAAGATTATTTCGAACGCGTTTCTCTTCTTAAATTTATAAAGTTTCTTAATATTTATTACTTTCGTTTTTATGTTTGTTGCAATTTGTATTGATTCGCGTTAAGACGCATTAAGTGTGTCTTAATTACTTGTCAACGTCGCGTCAATTACATTTATTTAATTTTAATAATTAAGATAAATTGTAAACGTTATTGTTAATAAGATTTTCTCTCTCGTCTTTTCTTGTATAATGAAATAATATAGTATCGATTTTCGTAGACTTTAAATTCTTTATATGTTCTATTAAATCGATTGTTTTTATTAACTATATATTAACTATATATTTACAATATAAAAATTATATAAAAATTAAACTAATGGTCTTTACGATTCGAATCGATTTTTTGAGTCGATTTTCGATTTTAAGTTTACAACTCGACTCGAATTGTCGATTTCAATTTTAGGAATCGAATTGTCAAGACTTTTGAGTCGAGTTAATACGAATTGTCAAGATTTGAGTCGAATATTCGACTCGAACTCGATAACTCGATTTGACGCGATTAATCTACTTAAACAAGCAATTAATAAGTTTGAAAGAATATAACAAACAACTTTACTTAACACAATTAACAAAAAAGTTTTAATAAAGAAACTACTATTTATTATAGTTTACAACAAGTCTTCGACAAAGATATTATTATTTATTGTTTTTAAGTATTAGATTTCGAAGATATTATAATTTGTTATAATTAATATTGTTACTTTAAAGACATTATTGTCTTCTATATTAGACAATATTATTTCGAAGATATTATTAGTGTTGTTAGCAGAACAATTATTTAAACATTAAAACAAGTAGTCTAAACAAAAAAATCTAAACATCTATCTTAATAATATTTTAAATCTAGAATTTTATAGTTTAATTGTTATTTTAAAGTATCTCGACAAAGTTCTTGTTATTTAATAGAATATAATTGCGTCTTTAAACATCTCGAGCTTTGTTTTCTTACTTGTATCTTTTATTTTATTTGCGTTTTTAGCTAAACAATTAATAACTAACTTTTTCGACAAATTAAGAAACAACAAGATTAACAAATTAGATAATAATAAATTGCGCAAAAATATATTAGCAAATATTAATAATCTATATTGTCGAAAGCAAGCTTTCTCTCTTAAGAAAGATAGCATAAATTATTGTTATTAATCTAAAATTAATTAGACAAGTTTCGAAATAAATAATAAATTTAGAATAATAAATTTATGCTCTAACAATTTTTTGCAAAGTAATTGACAATAATTTAATTAGTTTAATCTTGTTGCGCAGTTGTATAATTTATAGCTATCTAATTTATTTAATACTTAACAATATACTTAATACAATTAATAATAAGATATCGAATCTAATATTTTATAATTAAATGCTTGATCTATTTATTTTTCGCTAACTTAATCGAGTATAGCTACGCTTAATAATATAGACTCGCATTAATAGCAAAATTGGTTTAACAATCTTTTAATACTTAAATTAATTTAATAGCTTTTAAATAGATTTTATTCTAACAACTTAATTTTGCAATCTTTAAACAAGCTTCGATTTTGCAATTTAATTTTGCAACTTTTAAGTAAACTTTATCTTTTGCAATCTTCGATTTAGATTAATTGCAAACTATATTATATAAAGAAAATTAACACTCTTTTATAAAATAAATATAATATTTGTCTTAAGATAAATCGATTAATTTTTAGATACTTTAATAAATTTTTAGATAAAGATACAAATATATCTTCTAGTTAATTTAAGATATTTAATTTAGACTTTTTATATTTAGACGCTTTAAATAACTATAAGTTAGACAATATTATTTTTGTTTATAAGAAAACAATATATAGAAAAGTCTTTATCTTTGTCGCATATATAAATAAATATATATATATTGTTAACAAAGTTGTTGTTTATGACAATCTCTCTCTTTGTCTTTGTAACTCTATTATAATATAATATCTTAAAAAAATAAATGACTTTAAATATTAAATATTTCGAAGTCTATCTCTTTTAAACTTTATTAATAAATTGTAAAATTACTTTAAGATAAGAATTAGCAAAATACTTAACAAATTAATATTAAAGATCTTTATTGTTAAAAATACTAAAAATAAACAAAATATTATAAAATATTTGCAAAATATTATTCTTTATGCACAATTAATAGATATCGAAGAAATTTAAAATCAATTAATTTGACTATAAAATTAGTTCGAAATAAAATTGCGTTTTATTGTTAATATATCTATTGCTTATATATTATTTTAGAACTTTATTAAAAAACTTAACGCAAAGTGCGAAACATAAAGGATAATACTTATCTATTGCTCTAATTAGCAAAATTCGAATTAACTAAATAGATAATTAGAAGAACAAACTATTTGCTAATCTATATTATATATATCTTGTTTAATTTATCTCTTTTATATATTTTTTTATTAGTAGTTCGACTATATATATCTCTTTTAATAACAATTTGCAAACTACAAATATCTTAGATAATCTATACAAAATTTGCAAAATTTTAACAAGCAATTTTGTCAACTAATATAACAAACGTTAATGCAATTTTATATATCGAAGTCTTTTACAAGATTTGCAATTATAATAATAATAAATTCTTTTGCAAATAGTTAAAGCAAAAACTCTATTAACAATTTGAGAAATCGATTTCTTAATTTCAAGATGCTAAGATAGCTCGAGTATTTCGAGGTCAATCTCGAGAACGTTTGAGAGACGACAAGAAGCTTGCATTTAAGAAGTTAAAAGAGACTTAACAAAAAGTATAATTTTGACGTTCGAAATACACACAAACTCTTATAACACTTCGATTAAATCTTGGCTTGCTACTTGTTTATATTATAGTAATTTGTATAACAAAATCGAACAATTTGTAAGATTTCTATGCGAGAGTAATATGCAAGCAGAAGTATCTTCTACAATTGCGCAATTAATTGCGCGTTATTAATTGCGCAATAATTGCGTTCGTCAATTGCGTTCGCGAGTCTTAACAATATATAAGTAATACTCTTGACATTGCACAAGTAATATATATCTTAATCTATCTCTTAAATTCTGATTCTATTGACTCGAGATCAATTGAATTTGCTAATATAGCTTTAGAACTAAGATATTAACACAACAATCTCAAGAGTCTCGAGTCGCTAATAGAATTTCTAGAGAGTTATTCCGAATTGTCAATGTCTCACTATTAAAATTAAAAACAAGAGACAAATAGAATAATATATAACAAGATTAAAACAAGTATTAAGATAAATATTGCGAAAATTAATGCAATAATTATTAGAACAACTATAAACAAATAGCAATTTATTAAGTTTTTGTCGTAACAATATATTATATAAATTCTACAAAATATCTAAAATTTATTTATTACTCTATATTCTTCTAAGATTTTATAAATTATTATAGCAATTCTTGTGCAAGTACAACAATATATTATATTGCTAACAAGTAATTAAAAGAGATATACTATATTAAGAAGAAAGTATTAACAATTATTTATATAATTAACTTGTTATAGAAAGTAACTTATTAAACAAATGCAATATATATTAAGTTAATATTAATATTTCTTCTTTAATTTTTTAAATACAAAAGTTGTGTCTTAATCTTTCTATTAAGAAACAAGTTTTTTAGTATATTAAAAACAAATATAACAAAATATATTGTCAAAATTTTATTAAAATATTTTATATTAATTCTATTTCTATTAAGATAGATTTTACAAACTTAGAGTTAATTAAGTTAGATGCTCTATTATTGTATTAGAATAAACTAACTTTTAAATATTAATACTATACAATATATTAAATAATATTCTTATAAAAAAAATACCTTGTATATTGTTTACGTTAACAACAAGTATTTATATTACTAATTAATAATAACTTTTTTAGTAACTTGAGACTAAAGTATTTTACAAGACAATTTAGTATTATTGTATTTGTGCGCAATATTAAAAATAACAAATATTTAATTAATAATTATCTTTAACTCTTAATATATTTTTAAGATAAAATAGATAACAAGATAGTTATTACTTACATTTGTCGAGAAATTTACGCTATAAAAAATCTAAGAGCAAAGCTGCTACTTAGAATAAATATTATTAATCTCGAGTATATAATTGTTAATGCAATAGACAAAAACTAGTTATTAAAAGTTGTCGAAATTTAAAGATAATTTTAAAGACAATATTAAAAAACAATATTTTAATAAAACAAGTTATTAAGATTGAAAGAAGTCTTATAATTATTGCTTATTTTGTTTTCGAAATTTTAATAATAATATAAGAAAAGATTTTGTTTAACAAAGACTATCTTTTTAAATTGATTTTGCTCGATGCTTACTATTATATTGCAAACAAAGAAATGTCTTTCGTATATATTTGTAACAATTGTTTTGTATCTTTTTGTATTTTGCAATATATAATATTAAGATATTTGCTAGAGTTTAAAAAGCAAAATTGTTATTAGATTAACTTTAACAAAGAGAACTAAGCAACTAAAGAAGATATTAAAATTGATGCGTTCAATAATAATTATTAGACAAATCTAATTAATAGTATTTATATCTACAACAATTTAGACAAAACTATTACACTTTAATATCTTGTCAAACAATTGTATATCTTGTAAAAGAATACTAACAAAATTATTAATCTTATTAAAAAATATTAAATATTAATTCTATTAAATAGCAATTAGAACTCTATATTAGCGTCGAAAATAAAATACAAAATTTATTTTTTAAAAGAACGCAATTGCAAAATTAGATTAATTGTTAAATTGAATTTCGATTCCAAAAGTTGAAACCAAAACTTGATCTAAATTTTTAGCATAAAATTGAATTGTCAAAATTGATAAATTAAGCTACTTAATTAACTCGCTTAGAACAAATTCTTTTGTTTAATTGTTAAGAATTCGAATCTAACGTTATAAAATTGAGTTACGTAATAAATTCGAATTTTCGCGATTAGTCTATGCAAAATAGTTAATAAAGAATTTAACAAACTATATGTTTAAGACAAGATAGTATAATTAATTAAGTTTTTCTTGTTCGAATTTTCTATCTTTGTAATCTAACAAATCTTATTAGACAAAACTCGAAAGTATTAAGTAATAACTAATATTTGCAAACTAAATAGACTAACTATTATAAATAAGTACTCGATATCTATTTAGACAAATATTATAACTTAAATCTATAATTGTATGTATATAAGTTTAATAAACAAGTTAACTTTCTTTTTGCAATTCTTAATTGTATTTAAAGATAAATATAAGTTCTTCTTTATTATTTATCGAGACAAGAAACAACTTAATATTGCTATTATAAAATTTAAAAATCTACTTGTCTTAGATTGATTGTTGGGTCAAATTTCAATTTCAACTTTAGAAATCGATTCGATTTGTCGATTTCAATACTAGGAATCGACTTAAAATTCAATTCGATTTCTATTATTTTGAAATCGACTTAATCTAACTCGACTCGATTTTCGATTTTAATATTAGGAATCGAATCGAATTGTCAAGAATATTAAGAATACTAAAAATAGTATAAATTTAGTTTAATTTTAGATTTTTTTAATTGTTTTCTAAGTAATGTACAATAGTAATATATAATATAAAAACAATCTAGTATATTTATTAATTAATTTAAATAGATTAACTGTTTCTATTAAATTATTAATTAATTGTTACTAAAAATAATAGTCTTAACAATTTGAGTTAATTTTTCGAATCGAGTTTCGATTTCAAATATAGAAATCGATTCGAATTGTCGATTTCAATTTTAGGAATCGAATTGTCAAGATTTTCGAATCGAATTAATACAAATTGCTAAGATTCGAATCGAATATTCGATTCGACGCAATTAGTCTAGCTTGTCTATATTTAACAGATAATAAATAGAGAATTCTATTAATTTAAGAACTTCTATTATATTTATATTAATAATATTGTTGTCTTCTTTTAATTGTTCGACATATATTTAATTTGTTTTACTTAGTTATTCGATAAACTAGTCTTGCTAAATGTTATATTTAAATTTAAAAAGATTTATCTTAACTATTCTAGCATTATTTTGCTAGAACAAAAAGTAAACGTCTTTAACTTATTTATTACTAAAGAGCGTATTATTGCTATTAAGACAATTAGATTTTTTAAAAATTTAAAGACGCTTAAGATTTATCTTAATTTTACTAATTATTAAAGAGACAAGATTGTTTAATATGTTTAGCAAACTAATATCTTACAATAAGAAAAAACTTGTCTTCTAAGAACTCTTCTATTGTCGACAAATGAAAGCGAAAGACGTATTTAGAAAATATATATATTAATACTTGTTTGCTCTTCTTTGATTCTTTTATTAGCTATAGTAATTTTTAATAACTTCGAACTTCTAAATTTATTTTGATAACAATTGTTAATTATCTATAGATTTAGACAACTTTAAGAAGCGTAAATTTAATATCGAGATATATTATATTAAAAATAATTTAATTAGCAACAACTTTAGACAAGACAATATTTGATATATCTTGTTTCTATTTAAGATTCTAAACTTTATCGAAATAAATTATTAATTAAATAAAATAAAAATAACTTGTCTTGTATAAACAATACAAAAGATTAAATATTTAGTAAAAGCAATTAAAAGTTTATTATAGTTTATACTAATTATTTCGAGTATTATTAAATAGACTATGCTATTCTTTTTATTAATTAACAAGTTTAATCTTTGTTTTGTGCGTATTTTGCAATATCTTTTATAGTTTTTATTGAGCAAAAAGATTGTATGCAATTTCGAATATATTGTTTAAACTTCTTGTATTTAAAGATAAATATAACGAGAACAAGTTTTTAATTTTAGATAAAATAGACAATTTTGCAACAAATATAGAGATTATAACTAAATTAATTTATTAAACTTTTAAACAAAAATTAAATCTAATTAATTAAAATATAATTAATAGAGCAATCTTATTTTACTTATGTCTTGTTCAAATAAGTAAAATGTTTAAGAAAAGACTTCTTAAAATATATATTAAATTTATTAAGTAAACAAAAATTCTAATAATAATTCGAAAATTATTTATATCTTCTAATATTTAGTTTTTTAAAAAAGATAACTTACTTTATTTTATAAACTATACAAATTGCAAAAAACTATACTTACTTAAGAAATTTAAGACAAAAATCTTTTACTAAATGCACAATATAAATGGTTATACTAACTTTACTCGTACTTATAAGATAATAATTGTTAATTTTTATTTTTACGAGCTTGTCTCTTAGTTGTATTAATATATTGCTTATTGTTAAAAATACAATTTTTGTTAAATTAAATAATATTAATTGTATAAAAGTCTTAACTTAATTTTAAATTCTTTTATATCTTTTTATATTATATATATTAATTTTGTTTCAAGACTACTATTATATTAGAACTTCGATACTATCTTAATAACAACTTGCAATTTTTTTGAAAAAGTAATTGTCTTAAGCAACAAAACAATTTATATTATAACAAAGTAAATAAGTATTCTTTTTAATAATCTTATTAACTAAGAAGTCTTAAGAGCATTTCTATACAACAAAAATTGCAAATTTATATTTAAATTCTAAACAATTATATTTTAGAAGCTAAAAATTTAATTTCTAATTTTAATAATATACTAATTACAAACAAACAAATAAAGTAAATATACAAATTAAATAATTAAGATAGCTTTGCAATATATAGCAATTAACAATTCTAATCTAAATTAAGTATTCTTTTTACTTATACTTTGCGTTTGTTTTAATAATTTACTTAGTACATCTATTAAGTTATTATTAAATAAAATAATTATAAGATTTAAAATATATAACTTCTTGTTTCTTTTTATATTTAACAATTTTTAAGCAAATTAATTGTAAAAAAAGATTATTGATATCTTCGAAACAAAAGCAATAATTGTATAAGCTAATATAGTAGTTAAAATAATATATAACAAATATTATAAATTTATTGAGCTTTCAATAAGTAGTATAATATATCTTTATCTTTACAAGAGCTATTTCTTGTTGTTTGTTAAATTTTTCAAATTATTAATTTAATATATTAAGTTTTTGAAGATTCTTAGGCAAAAAAACAATCTAATATACAGATTAAATCTCTTGACAAATCAAAAAACTTATTTAATTATATTTATTGCTTATTATAAGTTAGCGTTAGACAATAAAAACTTATACAATTATTTAAAGTTAAATTATTCAAAGATTGTTGTTAAATTAAATATTAAATAATATTTTTACAAGATTAGAGTTCTTATTAAGTATTGTATTTATTAATATAAGCAAGATTGTTCTATCTCGAAGTATTTTGTTCGATAGAAGAGTTATAGTACTAAATAAAATTAATAATATAACAAGAATCTACTAGACAATTCTGCGAATCTTGTTAACAACTATAAAATAAAATATAAAATATCTATTTTTTCTATTAGAAGATGTTCTAAAACAATCATTACAATATCTAAAATAATTGTCTTAATACTTCTAGTAAATATTATTGTTCTTGTAGTATTGTTAAAAAAGAGCAATTAATTGTCTAAGATAACAAAAAACGCATTTATATCTAAGAAAAAGAAATAGATTGTTTAAGATTAAGATTATTACAAACAATAAAAAAATAAAAATAGTAAAATATTATCTTAATATTATTGTTGTCAACGTTTAAGAATTAATAACAATAAATTACTTGTTTAAATATAATATTTAATAATTGTAGTTTATTGCATATATTTTATTAATTACAAAATAAGTTGTATTGTTTGCATTAATATTATAATACAAGATTGCTTTACTTTATAATTTACAACTTCTAATAAGAACAATAATATTTATATATTGTATAAATCCCTAGAGTTTGTCTTTATATTTATAAATACTATTAATATTTTTAAAAAGAAATATATCTTGCAAAGTAATATTAACGTCTAATTTATTTAAATTATCAATTTATAAAAGAAGTATAAAACAATTAAAATAAGCAATCTTGTATATAATATTATATCTTATATTATATTAATATATTTTAACAAGTTGTTATCTTTAAAGAAAGATTAAATTTTTGCAAACTATAAGACTTGCAAGTCTATCTTAAATGTTATTATATTTAACAACTAATTTTCGAATTTATACTACAAGAAAAATTTTAAGATAATTGATATTAATAAGAAGACTATATTAATCGAAGTTTGTTAAGTAATTAAGTACAAAGACGTAACTTCGATTAAAGTATAAAAAATACAAAAAATAAACATCGATTAAATTTTATTCGAAATAATAATATTATCTTGTAAATATTTAGCCTTAATAATAAAAGCAAACAAATCGATTTTAAAAATCTTAGTTAATAAAGATATCTTCTTTAATTTTATTTTATTCTTTGTTTTGCGAAATTTAAAGTTGCTAAAGCATTACGCGAAGAAGCTCGAAACAATTAATACAAACTTAACTATATATTAAATATTAATTTTAAAAGATAAATTAATTTGCAAGAAAATAACTTATAGATTTATAAATATTTTAGTTACTAATTGTTAAATAATTTAATTTGCAACAATTGTTAAACAAATACTAATCAAAATAAAAAAAGCTCGAACAAAACAAAAATGCGCGTTTAAGTTATACAAGATAGTTGCAATGTTATTCTTAATGTCGACTTTACTATTGTAATTAATATCTATACTTTTCTTAAAAATATTGTTAAATTTGCTAACAAGTTAACTTAGATTGTTAAGATTATTAAATTGCTTAAGAATAGTTTTTAAAACAACTTTGCAAAAATTAAGATAAACAAGACGTATTTAAATGTAAGAAAAAGCGTTTATTGTTAATACAATAAGAAGTTTTACAACAAACTAAGTATTAAGAAGAATTAAGTGAAGATTATTCAACAATATAACGCGCAAACAAACAAGAACATCAAACTTATTACAATTAATTAGACTATTAAGATCTAAACAAAATAATAATTAAGTTTAGAAGTTAGATAACATTTGAGTTTGCAATATAACAAAAACATTAATATTTTTTCTTTTAAGAAAAATATATATTACAAGATTTGTGTCTAATACTCTTGTCAAATAACAAGAGAGCGTTTGACGTCTATCGATAACGTTTGCTCTTAAACAATAAAGTATAACTTAATTGTTAATTTAGTTCTTAGAGAATTATCTTTACAATTATTATAGATATTTGTCTTGTTTACTTGCGTGTCTTTTTATCTTGTTTAGTTGTCTTGTCTAGTTGCTTTGCCTATCTAATTGTTATTCTTTGTCTAGTATAATCTCTTGAATAGAAGTTGTTGTAGACAATAATTACAGAATTGAGAAATTAAAAGTAAGTGAAACTCTAATAATTGCTTTGTTAGCTTCGAAATTCTATCTATCAATGTTAACTTTGTTCGAATTTATTTTAAGATTAATAGAGCTAATCAAAACAAGAAACGCAATATACGTTTCTTTGTTATCTCTTTATTAAAGTATAGTTATACTCTAGCGAAAATAACACTTTGATTTATATTGCTTTCTTAAGTTTCTATATATTTTAGTTTATTTTTAGCACAACTTTAATTTAAATATCAAGAAAAAACTTAAAAACAAAGATAAGCAATACTTAGTTCTAGCAACTTGTTTCTCTTTTAGTTAACTTGCACTCTTTTAATACTTTTTGTCTTAACAATTTGACAACATTTGACTTGTTTATTTTCGCTATACTTATTGTTTAACTTGCGACAATAAGTATAGTAAGATTATATATCTTTTAAGTATAATTTGTTATTACAAGAATTAATTAAATAAGACAAAACGCAATAAAAGTTTTTTGCATAATTTGTAAATATAGTAAATTGTTATAAAATATTAAAGAAATACAAGTTAAGTCTAGAAGAATATATCGCAATAAATAAATTAAAATATTAACTACTTAGTTAACTACTTAGTAGTTAAGCACAAGTAGAAGACTCTTTAGATTTTTTTATATTATATATTTCTATTTATAGATTAAAAGCTATTACGCACAAGATGTAATTAAGTTTTCGAACAATAACTTTAATATTTTAAGAAACAAAACGTAAATAGTTTGTAACTTTTGATAGTTTCTTTGTATACTGAACACTAATAATATAGTAAATAACAAAATAAAGAAGCAATATATTAATAATGTTAAATCGCTTAAAACTAATAATAATATCGAAATTACAAATATCGAAATTAAAAGTTTGTTTATATATTAATAAAATAGAAGACAATAGAATAAAGAAATAATATATTAGTATAATAAAGTTGTTTAAGCTTAACAATAATAATATTATTGTAAAAACTAAAATTAAATAATTGTTTACAAAGTTGCAAATCGCTATTAATGCGTCTTCTTTATTTAATATAATATTAAAGATTAACGTAACTAAAGAGATTAATATATTTATAGAGTCTCGAAGTTATAACTTAAAAGAAATTAAATATAAAAACAATAAATAAATATTAACTATTTTATTGTTTTTGCTTAAGTCGAACTTAAATCGATCTTAACTAAAATTTGTTGTAACTAAATTATGTTTATACTACGCATTATTCTTTTAAAGCTCTTGCATCTTTTTAATAAGAAAAGATTCTTTAATATATTAAATGTTGCTAGTATTATTGTTGAGCTTTAAGTAAGTTGTTGTCTTTATTGCACTTTTGCTTAAGCGTATATCTATATTTTGATTTTTTCTCGCTAAGATTTCGAAATTATTTATTGTCTTTAAATTTGAATTAACGTAATTGTTTTCTTAGATTTTACGAAATAGAATTTGTAGAAATTCAAAATTTGTTGCTTTATTTTTTAAGAATATTTCTCGAAAAAATTGATTATATAGTTATAATTATAAATAAAGAGTTTATTTTTTATTTTTCTAGAAAAAATATCTTGCAAGTTGCGTATTTAGATATATTTACTCTTATAGTAATAGAGATTGCTTGAAGTAATAAAGAATTACTTAATTATTTATAATTTTAATATTGCTTAGATTAATTGTCGATTCGATATTCGATTTCAACTTTGAAATAAAATCAAATTGTTAAGAAATCGAATAAAGTCAAATTGCTTAAAGAAGCTAGCTTATTACTATAATAAGTTTAGCTTAGTCGAAAAGTTACTATCTTAAGCAATTCGATTTTATAAAAAAATCAAGAATTCGAATCTTAACGTTCTCACGTAATATTTTCGGTTTCTTGCGATTAGTCTAATATTGCTTTCGATTGTAAATTACAATATTTAAGTTTAATAAATATATACGTTTTATTATACAATTAACGCATATAGACTTTTGCAACAATTATAATATACAAGATTGTTTTGTAAGACAACATCTTTTTTTTTAAGAAATTAATAAAAAAGTAAGCATAGTTTTTCTTAGATTTTGCTTTAGAAATTGTATTAATTTATTATTTATATATTTGTAATATATAAAACGATAAAAAGTTTATATAGACTTTATAAACAAATAGATTATTTATATTACAATTTTGCTAAACTTGAATTAAGTTTAACTAGAATTAATATTTATTTGTAGATTTGTTGATTATAATTGCGATAAACTTTGCTTCGATTATTAAGTAAATTAGCTATTCTTCTTTAATCTTTGTATTGCGTTGATTAATTAATTATAATATTATAAATCGATTGATATATCTTATATTTTAATTTATTTAAACAAATAACTTTTTAGTCTAGTCGTCGAGCTCGATTTCGCGGGGGAATCGCTAAGTAATCGGGCTCGGGAAGCTTAACTTTAAAAAACCTTAAACTTTAAAAATTTTATAACTTTCTTGTATTTTATACCTATTTTATCAAAATAAGGTTTTTTTGTAGAGAATTTAGCGTGATTTCAAACAAAAAAAGAATTACTCGATTTGGACTAGTTTGCGTAGCGCAATTAATTAATTTAGCTTTGGGTTAAACAAAGAAGTCTGTTCGAATCCTTGGGTTGAACAAAAAAAATGTGTTCGATTCGGTCCAACAATTACACTACAACTTTTTAACTATTGCGTATAATACTATTATGTAATCTAGAATCTTCTAAGTCTTATAAACTACATTAATTGACTCTTATCTTTTTTAACATTTATTTTTTTGTTAATATCAAATTTGTTCTTGTCGCGCCATTATTGTTATAATATATATATTATTGTTCTATAGATTAAACATTATTAATTACAATTTATCGAAAACTATTAATTATTAGTTTGTTTTCTTAATAACTTTACACTTTAATTTTTTTTGGTTTATAGCGAATACAATCAACTTATTAAATTTATAGTAGTTATATATATCTATAAATTTGATATGCAACGAATAATATTATTATTTGCTTGCGTTTGTCTCGAAGTACAAGAAGAAATTGCGACTTGCATATATTTGTCTTTAAGAATCGGAACTAATAGAGAAAATCCTTTGTATACAAAATCTTAATATTTATTTCAATTATAAGACAATAATGTTAAAAGACTTATTAATAACTTATTAAGTTAATAATTAAATCGAATATAAAGTAAAAAGCTATAATAATGTTTAAGAACGCTAAAAATACAAAAGAGTTTAAACTATTAATTAGTTGTAAAATGTTAATCAATTAAACAATAATTTTCTCTAGTAGTTGAGACAAGACTTAATGTATGTTATAGTACAATAATATAATTCTAGTTTAAATACTTTATTCTTTTACAATTACTTTTTATAAAAGCATTAATTTTGCAATAAATAAAAAATAAGATATTGTAGTTGTTTGAAAAAGTGCAATTAACATTAACGCAATATTTTGTTCGCAATTGTATCGACAATAAAGTAGCTAAATACTTATTTATCTTAAAGCAAAACGTTAACTTGAACAACTTCGAAAATAACAATAAACAAAATATCGCAGTTTTTAATTAAAAGTGTTCAATTGTCTTGCAAGAGCTTACTAATCTTATAAAGATAATACTAATAAGCTTAAATTAAAGGATTAATAAAGTAAGTAAAACAAATTAAAAGTGCAAGTTGTTTGTCAATTTTTTGCGATATTTTTATATTACTTATTAATACTTGAGCAAAAATTTAATAAAAATTATTTTAGAAAATATATAGAAACAATTGTTGTCTCGAATATCGAATATATAATCTTAAGAAAAAGAAAGAAAAAAAGATGTTAATATTAAGATAGATAATGAAGACAACAATAATTACTTATTAACTACTTTTTTATTATTTAAGATACAATAAAGAGATTTCTTTTAGACTTATATAATCTTAAAACTACTTAATTCTACAATTTTGTCAAACTTAAGTTAAGTTTAATTAGAGTTAATATTTGTTTATAAATTTGCTTATTATAAATGCAAACAATTTTTGCAATTAGCATATACTTATTGTTGCATAATATTATTTAAAATTCAAAATTCAAAATTCGAATTTGTAGAAAAGAGCTCTATATATTAAAATTCGAATTTCGTTTTAACTATTAGACAACAATATTAAGAGATTTACTAGTAATTTTTTTTTAATTTATACTCGATTCAACACTTCTAAGAGTCTATACAAGATTTATATACTTTTGCGATTTTTAAATCTAATCAATCACGAATAAACGAACAATATTAGTGTCTATTTGTCTAATTATAATCGACTAAAATTCGCGATCGCAATTTCGCTCGTAATGCTTCGTTATAATAATGTCGCGTCTTCGTCTTTTATGTTGTAATATTTGTAATACAAGAAAAAATTTCAAACGAAAACTCTATAAATCTAAGAGAGATTCGAACATTGTTAACGATGTTGTTGTCTAAAACTATTTTAGTAAATTAATAAACAAAATTATTTATATTGTTGCAATAATAAGTCTTGTTTCGTTTAGTAATTGTTTTAAATTTGTAATATTAATCTTCTATTGCATTTAAATTCTTTTTTGTTGTTATGTTAAACATGTTAGAAGAACATATTTAACAATTATGCGTTCTTAATTGCATTCGTACGTGTTCGTCGTAATATCAAGAACGCGACGTTCGTATAAAAATTAATTAAAATTAATTTTGCTTATTCTTAATTAAACAAGAAGTAAATTGTGTAATTTGAAACAATTAAAATGCAATTGCATATATTTATGCGTAATTTTTGATACGATCTTGCAATATTTTGCGTTATTCTTGGTTTTTAATTATTTGCGTTATTACTTTTTTCGAGTCTTGTCTTAAATAAATGCTTTTCTAATAACAAGTTCGCTTGTTATCTAATTAACAAAAAAGAGAAATTATTTGTGCGTTTTGTTAACAATTTTGTTCGCAATCTTATTATTTTTTATGCTTTTATATTTCGATATTTAATGTAATTTTAATATTGTTTTGCGACATTAAATTATTTCGCACGTGTCTTGTGTGCGTCTTAATTGCGTTTAATTCGATATTAATTTTATCTCTTTTATAATTTTAATTAAGACTTAATTGTTTAAGTATATTTTGTAAATTCGTTTTTTCGAATTAATAATAATTTCGCAATGCTTCGTCAATTTCTTCGTTGCTCTTATAAGTTTTTTAAGTTCGTCGTAATAAATTAGTGTTATGTTGACGTTCTTAAGACGCTTTTTAATATTTTAATTCGTTTTGATTAAGATTGCGATAACGTTCTCGTTGCGTTCGCTTTTGTCAAAATAGATCTATTAATATAAATTTGAACAATTCGCGTTATGTTTTTTTAACAGTTTTCTTACTATAGACGATAATTGTTTTAGAAGACTTTATTTACAAGATTGCGATATATAATTGTTATTGCGAAATCGTTATTGATTTCAATGTTGTTCGTATTTATCTTTTCTTAAATTGCAAAAATATTATTCTTAATTTTGACTTTTATTTTTTTTAACATTAAATTGTTGCGTATGCGTAGCATTGTTATATCAATAATTTTTTCGAATTTTCGTATATTTATAATAGTTATCGAATTTTATATTAATTTCTTTAAATAAATATTAATAAAGAGTACGTTAATCTCGATTTGTAAAACTTTTGTAAAAGTTGTCTTATAAACGTCGATAATGCGACGAAGCGTTTGTTTTTATATAAATCGCAATTTTGTAATAACTTCTTTTCTTGCGTTCTTAATAATAGACAAGATGTATTACGTAACAACGTTATGTGCTATTATAAGCTTATTTATCGCGATGTATTTGCGTTTTTTAACATTTATAAATGTGTTAAAAATTAAACTCTCTATTATTAAGATCTTTTTATGTTTAATAATTAGCTTTGTTTTTACTTATTGTCAATAAACTTTTTATTTAAGTTTTGAATTAAGTTGAACTTCTAAAATTTTAATGTTAAACTTAATAATTATCTTGTATCTTATCAATGTTATATTGACACTTATAATAAATCTCTTTAAAATGTGTAAAAAGTAAATTAGTTTGTGTTTTTTTTCGCAAATTTGAAGTTATAAATGCGTGTTTATTGCTCTTATTTGTCGTATATTTAAGTTAACATTTTGCAATTACATTTAGTCAACTCTTTATACGTTAATATATTAACGTTGTTCATAAAGTTCGTAACGCTAACTTGTAATCTAATATTGTCGCATTGTGTTACGCTAGTACTTTCTTCAAAGATATTAAAGAGAGTTATGCTTTAAAGAGATTTGTAGACGTCTTTAGACAATGCAAGCAATCATTTGGTAACAAGAGTTTGCAACTAAGTAGTCGTAACAATAAGTTAAGACTTAAGATAAATTGAACACGATTCATAAGAAAGTCGTGTTCAAGAATCTATATACTTAATGAAATTCTTCTTTGTTCGTCTTGCTCGTTCGTCGAACAAAGCGAATATATCTTGTTCGTCTTGTTCGTTCGTCGAGCAAAGCGAACAAACCTTGCTCGTCTTGTTCGCTCGTCAAGTAGAGCGAACATGCAAATAGTCGTATTCTTTGTGCTACGCTTGGGCGTATCTCTTATACTAGTACGTTCTTGCTAGGTTCGTAACACTATTTTCTTCTTTCTCAAGCTTTCGTCTCGAAAGCATTCTTTTCTCTAATGCCTTCTCGCAAAATCAACGATCGTAATTCTTTCAAACGCAAAAAAGATTTATTTAATTTTGTCGATTCTCTATCGCTTGCGATGCGTCTCTATAAGCGCTATTCTTCGCTAGGAAAGACTTGTACCCTTGATGAGACGTCGAAGAAGTGTATTTGTTGTGTGAAGGCGAACAAGTTCTATGACTTGGCGATCTCGTCAATTAAGCTTCGTCGAATTTATAAGAAGCGACTTCGCGTACGCGATGCGATTCGTGAGATAAAAACTAAGCTCTATCGATTAAAACATCAATTGCGACAATTGGAAAATAAGAAGAAAGAGATAATACTCTCGAAATGAAGTGTCATCGATACGTTGAAAAATAAGGAGAAGATCTCGCTACCTAAAGCTTCTAAGCTTCTCTTTGATGTTTTCTTCGAACAATTTCAATTTTCGAATTCTCTAGATTGGTCGCTTTTGGTCGTTGATTTTCTTGATTTTGATAAAACTTCTAAATGAGATCGTCGCAATCATCAAGATTTTTCTTAGGTTTTTATGTGTTTTTTGTCGTAGAGTATTTCTTTCACTTGACAAGATATTGTTGATCTTTTTTCTTCAAAATCTTTTTCACTTCGAATCGATTTTTCTCTTGTGATTTATAATGAAATGTTTCTTGTATAGACGTATTGAGGTCGATTAATTTCAACAATGATATATAAAATACTAAAAATACTTTGGCGTCCTTAGATAGATCGAGTTCGTAGTTGATCGATTCTTTGACTACTTTAATAAAAAATGATTCGATCTTAACATGATCGAGTTTCTTGCTTTTCTTTCTAGTCTTTAGATTTTTTGTTAAAAGATACATCTTATTCTTCTCTTTTAGTTGAGATGTTATTTTTCGTTTCTTGTTCTAGTACTTGGTCAATCGTTTCTACATCTTTGAGATGTTGTCGTGTACTCTTTTTAGTGTTGCTACTCTTTCGATGACTAATTGTTCTAATAGATGTCTTCGCTCTTTCTCGAAGAGATTAAGTTCTTTGTTATAATTGACGAAGAATAAAGTTATCTTAGTGATATCTAAAACCTTTGCATTTAGTGCCAATTGTGCCATAGATAAAAGTAATACTCAATTATTCTAAATATTGTTGACGTAGTGTCTTAGATATTGCTCAAGACTTTGGTTTGTTCGCTCTATTTGTTCGTTTATGACTAGGTGATAGACAATCGACATGCGAAGCCTTGTACCTAACATTGATATAAGTGTTTTTCAATAGTTAGACGTGAAGAGCTTGTCTTTGTCACTAGTTAATTCTTTGAGTATATTATGATATCTAATTAATCGATTCAATACGATGTATTCTAATTGTTTTGTCGTAAATTTGTCTTTGCATGCGATGATATATAAATACTTGATAAGTTTGTTAACTATTATCAATATCGAATTATATTTGTCTCTAGTTGCTAGATTCGTCGACTTAGGCAACTTAATAATAAAGTTTATCGTGACTTTATCCCATGACGATTTAGATAACTTCTAATATTGAATTTCGTCATAGTTCGCGTGCGTATCATGTTTGTTTTGCTAACAACTAAGACATCGTCTAATGTATGCCTCGACAACTTGTCTCATTTATGAAAACTAACAATGCTATCGTAAAAGCTAAAGAGTTTTGATCACTTCTAGATGTCTTTGCAATAATTCGTCATGATGCTCTCTTATATATTCATCGATTTTGTCGATAGATATTTGGAGTTTTTCTTTCTTTATTGAAAACTCTTTTGTATTATCTTTAAGTATTCGTAATGTAGCATTTAGCTCGTGCTTGTTTGCTAATAGTGATTCGTCTTTATTGACTTTAAGTATGCTATAATTAAACGATTTCTTCGTTTTTATATGATCATTTCTTTTGCTAAGTGCGTCTGCTTTGCCATTATCTTTGCCTAAGATATATTGTATTTTGAACTTGTACTATTCGAGTCGTTCTAATTATCGTATTTGCCTTCTATTAAGTTGTTTAATAGTGATAAAGTGCACAAGATTTTTGTGATTTGTAAGAATCGTAAGTTTTGATAATTCTTCGATGTATACTCTTCATGAATTTAAGGAGACTACAATAGCGAGTAGTTTCTTGTCGTGAACATCGTAATTCTATTCGATTAACGAGAGTTTTCTCGAGAGATATGTCATTGAGTGCCACATGTCTTCATGCTTTTGACTAAAGCATGCATCAATAATTAAATCTAATGTGTCAATTTCAATCTTATTTGATAATCGTGAATTGTACATCTTTAATACTAGTTTCTTTAAGCATTCTAGCTTAAGATTCTAAAATGATTTTTCTTTTGCAAATTCCCATATCTATGGCGTATTCTTTTTCGTAAAGTTCGTCATTAATATCGCATTAACGAAGTAGTTCTTAATGAACTTTTTGTTATAGTTCATGAAACCTAGGAAGGATTGCACTTCCTTAACATTAATAGATGATTTTCATTTTTTAATTGCTCGTAGCTTTTCGAAATTCATGCGTACTTCATATCGTTTCACGACAAATTCAAGAAAGTCAACTTCTTCTTGATGGAATTCGCATTTCTTTGATTTAAGATGTAAGTTTTTTCTATTCAAACATTCTAGTACTTTGAAAACATAACTAATATGTTCTTTCAAAATTTTTGAGTAAATCATGATGTCGTCCAAGTATGCTATGACAAATCGATTTAGATATTGTCGTAGTGCATCATTGATCATTTCTTGACACGTTGTCGAGGCGTTCGTAAGTTCGAACGACATTATCGTGTATTTGTATAGTTTATATTGTGTGCGAAAAGCTATCTTTTATTCTTTTCTCGCCTTTATTCTAATCTAGTTGTACGCTTCTTGTAGATTTAGTTTAATAAAGTACTTGACTCCAAATAATCGATTCTAAAGCTCGCTAATATTGAGTAATGAATATCAATTCTTGATCGTAATATGATTTAGCTTTCGATAATCGACACATAGACGAAGAGTTTCGTTCTTCTTAGATACAAAGAGGATCGAGTATTCTATCTATGATTAGAATTTTTTAATAAATTCTTTTTTTTCGTTTTTTGCTAGGTATTTGCGAAGTACTTCGAGCTTCTTTTCGAATAAAACATATATGAGTTCAAACGTAAATTGCTTGCCTAATTCAAGTTTAATTTCATGATTTTACGATTAATGTTTAGGAAAAGTCTCTATCGTTTTCTTTTCTTGGAATAGATGCTCCTAACTATTGTATATTCGTAATACGTGCTTTAGCGATTTCTTCGCTATATCAAATAATTTAAGACTCTTAAAAGGTTCGTAGTTTTCTTCACTTACTTTGATCTTGCGATCTAATTGACTTATGTCAATGTCTATCGAGTCGAACTTTATTAGATCGTTCTTTTGCGAGAATGCAAGTTCGCTACTTGCGATCGAGTTTCGACTCAATCTTTTATCTATTATCGAACGCTATCGATGCGTAGATTGGATGTGAATTGCGTGTTTGCATCGCGCAAATTTGAGTACTCGTGTATTTTAATCAACTTCTAGATTGTGTTGCTTTAATTAAGGCATTTCTAGAACGATATCGTGAGTGATTATTCTCACTACATTAAAAATTAGTTCCTCGTGATGTTGCTAAATAGCTATCGATAGTGATTTCGTTTCTTTGTTTACTTTTTTATTTTCGTCGAATAATGAGTTTCCATCTATAATTATTAGGTTGTAAGCGTTAGACTTCTTTTAAGTAAAATACTCTTTCCTCTCTACAAGAGCTCTAGTCATAAAATTATCTATCGCATCAAAATCGATCATTGCAATGAGTCGACAATCATTGATCTTAATTAATGTGATAAAACATCGTGCGTGTGCTATTAAGTTTAGTTGTTGTTGTTGAGCTAACATATTGCATTCCTCTAATATGCTCTTTATTAAAAAATTTGAACTTTTTCTTGCTTCTATGTTGTGACTTCTGCTTTAAACGCCTGTTTGCGTTAAGCTTTCTTTTGTTGCTAAATTGCTAACTTTGGCTTTCTAGAAAATCAATTGACTTCTTCTTTTTCTTTTAGGTGAGTCTAGCATAAGTCGTCGTAGCAAGCGATTCAACTAAGTGTCTCATGTTTCTTTGCTTCCTTTATTCTTTTTTTAGATAGACTAACATTGTTCAATTGTCGTTTAATTTCGTCGAGAATATTCTTTTTTATAGTGGCGTCGCTTTCTAGCGCTTCCTCGCATTTGTTCACGATTTGATTGATTTATTTTTTCTTCGATGAATTAACTAAAGTCTCGAGGTAATTCGTGATGTTTTCTAAGCATTTGTGGAAGTTCTTCTAGTTATACTCTTCATCGAAGTCGATGACTAGACTATAAGATTTAATAGTTTTCTAAAGTGCTTGATTAACTTCTTGCGTAAATGCGAGTGCCTTTCTTGATGATGTTCTATCTAGGACTTTCTATAACTAATTTGGGTTTTTTATCAAATAGTAGTCGTCGTTCGATCTAGTTTTGAGGATGTTCGCTTCTTTGTCGACTTGCTCCTTAATGTCGTTCTAGCTATCGAGTATTTTTCTCAACATAGCATTGATTTGTCGTGGAATCATCAAGTTCTTTGAACGACAATCTCTTGCGAAGTGATTCGATTTGTCACATGAATAGCACGTTTTTGAATTTTTGTTATCTTGCTTTTCTCTAGGGTTCTTTTCTTTACGTCGCTAAATAGAGTTCAATTTCATAAATGCAGGCTCGCGATAATCTAGATTGCTATATTTCTTAAAATGGTCTCCCTTCGCGTAGTATTCGATCGTTGGTTCAAAGAAGATTCTCGCTCTTCCCTAGAGTTGATCGTATCGTTTTTTTATAGCTCTCTTATACAACTTGTCGTCTACGTCGATTGCTACCTTCACTAAGATTTAAATGATGTCGAATTTTGCGTCGTTGCGCATGAGTTCGTTCTTAACATTCTTCTTTAAGTCTCGCTTGAACATTGTCATTAATGATGCATTGTTTTAATCGATTAGATTTGCGTATTTCTAGAATTTGGCGACGTAGTTTGTTGCTAATGTTTTTTGTTGCAAATGCTAAATGACTCGTTTCGCTATTTGTTTTTCGTTAAATATTTTAAATACTCGTCGTAGTTCTTCCTTAAAGACATCGAAGTTAATGAAGATTTCTTCTAGGTCTTCTTCATTCTTAAGATGCTTTCGAAGGTTTAGCTTTAGCCAATGTTGAGCTCGTTCTCTAAGAAAGATAAAAGCCAACAAGGTCTTCTTATTTCCTAGAACGAGATAAAACGTAAAGTAGATTTTAATCTACGTAATTCAATTCTTCAATTTAGTTCTATCTTCATAATACTTGTTTGAAGCATTGACCTTAATCTTCGATAAAATTTCTTCTTCATTGTCGATATTGTTGTCGTTATCGTCGATTTTCATAGAGTTTGACACGAGTTGTTTTCCTTTTGTTGTAGAGCTAATGCTCGAGGTAGAAGCGCGTTGACCTAATATAGACATTCTTGAGATGTTCAAAGTGTTACGCTAGTACTTTCTTCGAAAATATTAGAGAGAATTATGCTTTGAAGAGATTTATAGGCGTCTTTAGGCAATGCAAGCAATCACTTGGTAACAAGGATTTGCAACTAAGTAGTCGTAACAATAAGTCAAGACTTAAGATAAATTGAACACGATTCATAAGAGAGTCGTGTTCGAAAATCTATATACTTAATGAAATTCTTCTTTGTTCGTTCTATTTGTTCGTCGAACAAAGCGAGCATATCTTGTTCGTCTTGCTCGTTCGTCGAACAAAGCGAGCAAACCTTGTTCGTCTTGTTCGCTCGTCGAGCAAAGCGAGCATGTAGATAGTCGTACTCTTTGTGCTACGCCTAGGCGTATCTCTTATACTAGTACGTTTCTGCTAGGTTCGTAACACATTGTTTCAAGAGATTTGCGTTATAAAACAAATATATAATTAAAAATAAAAAAAATCGTGCGATATATTAACGTTCGTCTCTTGCTTTTTTATCGTGTAATTCTTGATAATCAATGTAATGCGTCGTTTTTTTAGAAAATCTTTTATTTAATTAAGCAAACGAGTTAAAACTTTTCTTTTTCTTATATTATAAAGTAATTTAATGTGCGATACATTGTCGAATGCATTAAACACATTTAGATTTAGAAAAAAAGCTACTCTTTTTTTTAATTACTTTATATTGGATGTATCTTTTTAATAATTAATTGTAACATTGTGTCAATTAAGCGTTGTTTTTTTACTTTTATTTGTGTGTTAAATAGAGTGTTATGTGCTTTTACGACGTAACGAAGACGTTTTAATATTATTGACTTTAGCATTTTACTTAGCGTGTCAAACAATGTTATAGATCTAAAAGACGATAATTCAAAATAATTTTTCTTTTTTGATTTTCGCAATATTATCGTAATCGTATTTTAAAAATAAAACGATTACATTTCTTTCTTAATACATTTGTTAAACAAGAATTTTATTTGCTTTAAAACGATACAAACTAATTATTTTGCGTTCGATTAATTATTTTGTTAATTTTAAATGTCTTGTTTAAAGTTGTTTTATGTGTTGCTTTTATTATTTTGCGCTTCGATATAATTTTGTCGTTCTTTATTGAAAATAAATAAGAGAATTGCTTTATATTGTTGATCAAAATTGTAAACAAAAAATAAATTTAAATTTAAAACATTCTTTCGATTTTGTCTTTCGTAATTGTTATTATCTTAATGTTCATTCTTAATAATAAAATCGTAAGTTCGATAAATATGTTTATTATTGCGTTTTTGATTTATTTTGTTATTTCGAACAAACTCTTTGCAATGTTCTTCGAAGTCTACATTTAATTACAAAATTCGTTTCTCTTATGTTTTTTAAGAATCTTGTTTTTTTATTGTATATTCGAACGTACGTTTTTTAATTACAAGAGATACAATATTAACGTCGTAATCTTTTAATTTTCTTAATTACATTAATGCATTTTTGCGTTTATTTAAATTTGACTTTTTCGTACGATTTCGCTCACGAAATAAAGTCTTTAATAATCTTTTTTAAAATTCTTAATCACGCGATCGTATATTCGTTGATGCTCTCTTGTTTTATTGTAACGTCTAATAATAATTCGAGTAATAATTTCTTTAATATATTGTTAATTTTCTTTATATTGTTAAATTTCTAGTTTCGTTTAAAACGACGTATAGACTTTGTTTGCATTCTAAGATTTAACATTGTTTTAATCGACAAATAATTTAACGAACTTTTCATTTTCTTGTTTATGTCGCAATATATTAATTAATTTGTCGTCTCTTTTGTGACAAATGACAAATTGATCGTAATTTGTGTCTTTTAATAATCTTTCGTTATAATATCGCGTAAAAGCGTTAAAGTAACATCGACAAAACGTATTATGTTTAGTAAATTATTAAATAATAAATATTGTCTAAAATATAAGAAGTTCGTTTATAAAAAATAATGCAAATTAAAGTTCTTTATTTTAATGCTCTCGCTTTGTATGCGTAGTGCTTGCTCTATTATGTTAAGACTATCTTTGTTAATTATATTATTATAATTATCGAAAGATAAATTGTAAACGTTATAAACGTTAATAAGATTTTGTTCAATAATATTGTTTTTAAGACGTAATTGCATCGTTATTGTTTTTACGTTTTTAAAATGTTATATATTATATTAGTTGTTGTTGTTGTTAATACGTTTATTAATATAAAAGCATGTACATTTATCATTATTTACAAACGTAAAACTCGCGCGTTTTGAATTGTATATTCTTGTCTTAACATAATATAGTTACGACTCTTGTATTATTAATATATTGTATTTTTTTATTTTCTTTTTTTAAAGCAACGCTATTATTATTTTGCTTTTTAATTTATAAATATTGTATTATAATATTTGAAGTTTATTTTATATCTTTATTATAGTTTTTTTTTATATTTGTTTTCGTATGTATTAAATTCTTTATCTCTTGCGTGAAAAACATACTTTGTAACGACAACAACGCTAATTTATTATTAATTTGCTTTATTAAAGTAAATTGACTTTTTATTGACTTGTCGAAGCGCTTTTTCTTATCTAGTTGTTAAATAACGCTTTTTTTGTCGTTATAAGAGTGTTTTGTATGCGATTCGTCTATGTTGAGCGATTTACTACTATTGTTGTTGTTTTTCGTTTTGTTCTCTTGTTTCTAATTTGAACAAACGAAATTGCACTTTCTAATATTATTAAAATTAAAATTGTTGTCTTGTTTGCTTCGATCGTCTTAACGACGTAATATAAAAACTTTATCTTCGTTGTCTTCGTAATTTTTATTTTATTTTTTTATTTTTTAGAGCATTTAAGATCGAATGTCTTATAAGTTTTCTTATAAACGTTACATTTTTATTTGAAAACATTTTCTTAATAAAAGCATTAATTAAAGCGATAATTTTACGCGCAATGTGCGCATCGCTATTTATTTTTGCATTTATATGTAAAATGTTTATACTTTTAACACTTTATGCATTGTTTGATTTTGCATTCTTTATTATAATATTTCGCAATCTTTATGTTTAACTCGTGAATTACGTTTAATTGTATTAGTTTATTCGTTATTTTCGCGCAATTTATTTACATTACAATCAAAACGTATTTTTTCTTGTCACTTTCTCTTGTGAGCTAAATTATTTCTTTAATTTTTAAATCTTAATGCATTATCTTGCATAATTTTATTATTATTTTTGCTCTCTTTTTCTTTATATTTTTTAATATACTTTTGACTCTAATATTATGCATTATTATTTTCGCACATTTTTGACGTATAATTGTCGTTATTAATATTTTTTTAACTTAAAAATCGTTCGATTTTTAATATTGTTTTATTACTTTTGTTACTTACTTAAAAGACGATTAGTCTCTTAAAACGTCTTATTTCTTGTATATTTTTTTGCGTTATTAATATCTTAACAATGTCGAAATTGCACGTTAATGTTATTATTTTTGCAATATTTATTTTGTGAACTCTTTTTATTTCTTGTTCTTTTTTGATTTACGTTATTAACTTTATCTTTTTAATTAATTGTCGCACTAAGAGTGCTTGTTCGACGCTCTCTTAATTATTTATTTGTTTCGTCGATAATAAGTTTTTTATTATTATCGTTTATGTGTTTGTTAATTGCATGTTTTTTCTTATTTTTTTAATTCTTTTCATTTGATTAATCGTTCTCTTTAATCTCTTTAATATTGAGATCAAATTAATTCGCTCGTTTTTCGCGAGAATTTCGCTAAGACGTCGCGTTAACTTCTTAATTAGAAAACATCATTTTGTTAACGTCGTTATTAAAATTATCTTAAACGCGTTTTTTTCTTAGACTTATAAAGTTTTTTAATATTTATTACTTTCGTTTTCATGTTTGTCGCAATTTGTATTAATTCGCGTTAAGACGCACTAGATATGTTTCGATTACTCGACGACGTCGCGTCAATTACGTTTATTTGATTTTAACAATCGAAATAAATCGTGAGCGTTATTGCTAGTAAGATTTTCTCTCTTGTCTCTTCTCGTATAATAAAATAGTATAATATCGATTTTCGAAAACTTTTTTGTTATAATATATTTCTAGAGAAAATTGCGCTTAAACTTAATATTTATTTAGTTTAATTTATTGCTATTTAATACAATCTACTTATTATTATCTTGCTAATTTAGTATTTTTGCAAGATTATTTTTAATTGTTTAATTTGCAACTTTGCGTTTGCAAGCTTTTATAACATTTTAATTAAAATAAAAGTTTTTATTCTTTTTGTTAAAAGTTATATTAATTGTTTGTTAAAAAATAACAATAGACAAACAATCTTATAATACAATAGTAATAATAAAGATATTATTGTCGATAATATAAAAATAATAGTTAACAATAATAGATAAGAATATATATTAATAAAATTAAAAATAATAAACTTTAATAATATTGTTAATATTAGTATTAATTGTACTAGTATTTTAATAAATTGTATTTTATAACTAAAATTTGTAAAGTACTTGCTATAAGTAAACAATAAATTATAATCGTTTAATATTATATTTAAACAAGTAATTTATTGTTATTAATTTTTAGATATTAACAACAATAATATTATGATAATATTTTAATATTGTTGTCTTTTTTACTATTTGTAATAATTTTAATCTTAAACAATCTATTTCTTTTCTTAGATATAAATACGTTTTTTGCTATCTTAGACAATTAATTGCGTTTCTTTAATAATAATATAAGAACAATAATATCTATTAAAGATATTAAGATATTTATTTTAAATACTATAATAGTTGTTTTAAAATATTTTATAATAGAAAAAATAAATATTTTGTATTTTATCTTTTAATTATTAACAAGATTTGTAAAATTATTTAGTAAAGTTTTATTATATTATTAATTTTACTTAGTATTATAATTCTTTTATCGAACAAAATACTTTAAGACAAGACAATTTTGCTTATATTAATAAATACAATATTTAATAAGAACTTTAAATTTGTAAAAATATTATTTAATATTTAATTTAATAATAATTTTCGAATAATTTAGATTTGAATAATTATATAAATTTTTATTGCTTAATACTAACTCAAGATAAGTAATAAATTTAATTAAATAAAAAATTTAATTTACTACAAAATTTAATTTGTATATTAAATTGTTTTTTTGCTTAAAAATCTTAAGAGACTTAATATATTAAATTAAATTAATTGCGTTAAATCGAATTGTTAAATTCGAATCAAATATTTAATTCGAATCTTAACAATTTGTATTAACTTAATTCGAAAGTTTTGACAATTTAATTTCTAAAATTAAAAATTAACTCAAAAAATCGACTTGAATTGTCAAAACTATTAGTTTAATTTTTATATAATTTTTATATTGTAAATATATAGTTAATATTTAATTAATAATATTTAATTATCTAAATTATAATAAGATAATATATTATAGTAATGCATTACTATTTTAAAAAAAGAAAAATATTAAATAGTATTTATAAAATCTATAGAGTCTATAGATGCAAATAATATATTATAATAATAAATCGCATCTATAAGATTTATAGAGTCTATAAATTGCAAAAAAATTCAATATATTAATAAATATTTAATTCTAAAAATAGTAATTCTTAATATAATAACGTAATTTTCGATTTTTTAATAATTCGATTCGATTTCTAATATTGAAATCGAAAATCGATTCGAATTAAGTCTAGTCGATTTTAAATTAGCGCAAATCGAATTAAGTTTCAAGTCGATTTCTATAATTAAAATTGATAAATTCAGTCGATTTTAAAAGTTGAAATCGAAACTTAACTCGAAAATTAATTTATATTGAATTAACAACTTAAATAATTTAACAAACAACAAGAAATAATTCTTGTAAAGATAAAGATATATTATATTGCTTATTAAAAACTTAGTAAATTTATAATATTTATTGTATATTGTTTTAATTGCTATATTAGTCTATACAATTGTTGCTTTTATTTCAAAAATATTAATAATCTTTTTTTACAATTAATTTGTCTAAAAATTGTTAAATCTAAAAAGAAACAAAAAATTATATATTTTAAAGTTTATAGTTATTTTATTTGATAATAGTTTAATAGGTATACTAGATAAATTATTAAGACAAATACAAAGTGCAGGCAAAAAAAAACTTAATTTAGATTAGAATTGCTAGTTGCTATATATTGTAAAACTATTTTAATTATTTAATTTATTTAATTATTTTGTTTATCTATTTGTAAATAATATATTGTTAAAACTAGAAATTAAATTTCTAGTTTCTAAAATATAGTTGTCTAGAATTTAGATATAAATTTGTAATTTTTGTTGTATACAAACGCTCTTAAGACTTTTTAATTAATAAGATTATTAAGAAGAATACTTGCTTACTTTATTTTAATATAAGTTGTCTTATTATTTAAGACAATTATTTTTTTAAACAATTTGCAAATTGTTATTAAGATAATATTAAAGCTCTAATATAGTAACAACTTTAAAATAAAATCGATGCATACAATATAAAAAGATACAAAAAAGTTTAAAATTAAATTAAGATTTCTATACAATTAAGATTGTTTAATTTAATAAAAATTGTACTCTTAATAATAAGCAATATATTGATATAATTAAGAGACAAGCTTATAAAAATAAAAGTTAACAATTACTATTTTGTAAATGCAAGTAAAGTTAATATAACTATTTATATTGTATATTTAATAAAAGATTTTTGTCTTAAATTTCTTAAATAAGTATAGTTTTTTGCAATTTGTATAGTTTATAAAGTAGAGTAAGATGTCTTCTTTAAAATATTAAATACTAGAAAACATAAATAACTTTCGAACTATTGTTAGAATTTTTGTTTACTTAATAGATTTGACGTATATCTTAAAATATCTTTTTTTAAAGATTTTATTTATTTAAACAAGATATAAGTAAAATAAGATTATTTTATTAATTATATTTTAATCGATTAAATTTAATTTTTCTTCAAAAATTTGTCGCATTAACTTAGTTATAATCTTTATATTTGTTGCAAAGTTATTTATTTTATCTAAAATTAATAACTTATTCTTATTATATTTATTTTTAAGTGCAAAAAGTTTAAACAATATATTTAGAACTATATATAATTTTTCCATACAATAACGTACATTTAGTAAAAACTATAAAAGATATTGCAAAATACGCACAAGATAAAGATTAAATTTGTTAATTAATAAAAAGAATAATATAATTTGTTTAACAATGCTTGTTATTATTAAGTAAGTAATATAAACTATAATAGATCTCTTAATTGCTTTTACTAAATATTTAATCTTTTATATTGTTTATACAAAATAAATTACTTTTATTTTAGTTAATTAATAATTTATCTTAACAAAGCTTAGAATTTTAAACAAAATCAGAATATATTAAATATTGTTTCGTTTAAGGTTGTTGTTAATTAAACTGTTTTTAATAGTGTGATTGTTGGATCGGGTCGAACACTTTTTTTTGTTCAACCCGAGGATTTGGACAGACTTCTTCGTTCAACTCGAAGTTATATTAATTAATTGCGCTACGTAGACTAGTTCAAATCAAGTAATTCTTTTTTTGCTTGAAAGCACGCTAAATTCTCTACAAAACGACATAATTTTTATAAAATACATATAAAATACAAGAAAGTTATAAATTTTTAAAAATTTAAGGTTTTTTAAAGTTAAGCTTCCCGAGCCCGATTACTCAGCGATTCTCCCGCGAAATCGAGCCCAACGATTAGGCTAGTTTTTAGTATAATATATCTCGATATTAAATTTGCGTTTTTTAAAGATGTCTAAGTCTATATACAATTAACAATTATTGTTAAAATAAATTAAGAAGTTCGAAGCTAAGTATTAAAGATTGCTATAATTAATAGAAAAACTAAAGAAAAGTAGACGAGTATTTAATATATATATTTCTTAAATATATTTTTTGCTTTTGCTTAAAATTATTAACAATAAAAAAACTCTTTAAAAGACAAGTCTTTTTTTGTTGTAAAATATTAGTTTGCTAAATATATTAAATAATCTTGTTTTTTTAATAATTGACCAAATTAAAATAGATTTTAAGCGTTTTTAAATTTTTAAAAAATTTAATTATCTTAATAGCGATAATACGTTCTTTAATAATAGATAAGTTAAAGATATTTACTTTTTATTTTAACAAAATAATATTAGAATAGTTAAGATAGATTTTTTTAAAATTAAGTGTAATATTTAGCAAGACTAATTTGTCGAACAACTAAGTAAAATAAGCTAAATATATATTAAATAATTAAGAGAAAATAAAAATATTATTAATATAAATACAACAAAAGTCTCTAAATTAACAAAGTTCTCTATTTATTATTTATTAAATATAAACAAACAAATTTTTGAATTTTATAATAACAATATTAAGTTGTTTCTTGTCTCAATAAATAATAAAGAAAAACTTATATTTATCTTTAATTGTAATTAAGAATTGCAAGAAGAAAATCAATTTATTTATTAAACTTATATACTTACAATTACAAATTATAATTATAATATTTGTCTAAATAGATATTAAATATCTATTTGTAATAGTTAGTTTATTTAGTTTGCGAATATTAGTTACTACTTAATACTTTTAAATTTTGTTTAATAAAATTTGTTAAATTACAAAGATAAAAAATTCGAATAATAAAAATTTAATTAGTTATATTATCTTGTTTAGCGTAATCGACGAGTTGGATTTCAATTCAAACAAATTGACTCGCTCAATTTTAATCCTAAGATCGGGCAAAAGTTCTAGTTTAATCGAGTAAGTCGAGCGCATAAGACGCGTCGAACGCTTAGCTCAACTCGTTCAATTATGTAACGTTACGTAACGCGCTAATTATATGCGATTAGTGTAAACTTTGCGCTAATTATATGTAATTAGCGTGAACTCTACGCTAGCTCAATCGAGTTAACGCATAGATAAAATAAGATAAAATAAGCAAATGCTAACGCGACGAAATTAGTTTATTTTCTTGACATTGACTCGACAAAACTCGATTCTAGAATCGAATTTGCGTCTTGATCTTAATTTAGCTCTACGAAGCTCAAGAGAATAAATTAAATTAAGAAAAAAATGTTCGATTTAATTCAACAACTACACTAATCTTGTTTTAAATATATAATTTGTCAAATTCTTTATTGACTATCTTGCGATTGCGTTTTTTTAAAAGATAAATTTTATATTTTATCTTTAATACTAATATAGAGTTTTAATTGCTATTTAATAAGATCAATATTTAATCTTTCTTAACAAGATTAACAATTTTGTTAATATTCTCTTACAAGATATACAATTGTTTAACGAGATACTAAAACGCAATAATTTTGTTTAAATTGCTATAGATATAAATATTATTAATTAAATTTGTCTAATAGTTATTATTGAGCGTATTAATCTTAATATTTTTTTTAGTTGTTTAGCTCTCTTTGTTAAAACTAATTTAATAATAATTTTGCTTCTTAAACTCTAGCAAATATCTTAATATCGCATATTATAAAATGCAAAGAAATACAAAGCAATTGTTACAAATATATACAAAAGATATTTTTTTATTTACAATATAAAAGTAAGTATTAAGCAAGATTAATTTAAAGAGATAGTTTTTATTAGACAAAATCTTGTTTTGTACTATTATTAAAACTTCGAAAACAAAATAAATAACAATTATAAAAAAAATCGATCTTAACAATTTATTTTATTTAAATATTGTTTTTTAACTTTATTTTTAGCTTTATTGTTAAACTTTAACAATTTTTAATAATTAATTTTTATTTATTTGTATTAACAATTATATATTTAAGATTAATAATATTTATCTTAAGTAGCAACTTTGTTTTTAGATTTTTTACAATATAAACTTTTTGACAAAAATAAACAATAACTATTTTGTTATTTATTTTGTCTTAAAGATATATTAAGAGTCAAAGATAATTATTAATTAAATATTTGTTGTTTTTAATATTATATATAAATACAAAAATACTTAATTGTCTTATAAAATACTTTAGTCTTAAGTTACTAAAAAAACTATTATTAATTAGTAACATAGTGCATTTATTGTTAACGCAAACAATATAAAAGATATCTTTTTATAAAAATACTATTTAATATATTATATAATATTAATATCTAAAAGTTAATTTATTTTGACACAATAATAGAGTATTTAACTTAATTAGCTTTAAGCTTGTAAGACTTGTCTTAATAGAGATAAAATTAACATAAAGTATCTTAGTAAATTTTCGACAATATATCTTGTTATATTTGTTTTTAATATACTAAAAAAACTTGTTTCTTAATAGAAAGATTAAAATATAGTTTTTGCACTTAAAGAATTAAGAAAAAAATATTGATATTAACTTAATATATATTGCATTTGTCTAATAAATTGCTTTCTATAATAAATTAATTATATAAATAATTGCTAATATTTTCTTCTTAATATAATATATTTCTTTCGATTAATTATTAACAATATAGTATCCTATTGTATTTGCATTAGAATTATTATAATAATTTGTAAAATCTTCGAAGAATATAAAGTAATAAACAAACTTTATATATTTTGCAAACTTTATATAATATATTGTTACAATAAAGACTTAATAAATTGTTATTTGTTTGTAGTTACTCTAATAGTTATTGCAATAATCTTTGTAATATTTATTTTAATAATTGTTTTAATTTTGCTATACATTGTCTTGTTTATCTCTTATCTTTTAATTCTAATAATAAGAATTCTTGCTTTAACTATTTATAAAAGAATTTATTATTGTTGTAATTGCAAGTCTTGCAAGAAACTTTAATATTTAAAATTGTATTAATATCTATTGTATTAATTAACAAAATTGCTTGTTAAAATTTTGCAAGTTCTATATAAATTATTTAAGATATTTTTAATCTACAAATTGTTGTTAAAAAAAGATATATAATCGAATTGCTTGTAGAAGAATATACAAGAGAAATAAATTAAGCAAAATATATATAATATAGATTAACAAATAGTTTATTCTTGTAGTTGTTTATCTAATTAATTCGAATTTTGCTAATTAAAATAATAAGCAAGTATTATCTTTTATATCTTGCGCTTTATATTAAGTTTTTTAATAAAGATTTAAAATAATATATAAGCAACAAATATATTAACAATAGTAATTTAGATCAAAGATTGCAAAAAGTAAAGTTTATTTAAAAGTTATAAAGTTAAGTTGCAAAATCGAAATTTACTTAAAGATCGTAAAATTAAGTTGCAAAGATAAAGTCTATTTAAAAACTACTAAATTAACTTAAGTATTAAGAGATTATCGAACAAGTTCTTGCTACTATTGCGAGTCTATATTATTAAGCGTAATTGTATTTAATTAAATTAGCAAAGAATAAGTAAACTAAATATTTAATTATAAGATATTAGATTTAATATCTTGTTGTTAATTGTATTAAGCATATTACTTAGTATTAAATAAGTTAAATAATTATAAATTGTACAATTGCGCAACAAGATTAGATTAATCAAACTATTGTTAATTACTTTGTAGAGAATTGTTAGAGCATAAATTTATTATTTTGAATTTATTGTTTATTTCGAAACTTGTCTAATTAATTTTAGATTAATAACAACAATTTATGTTATTGTTCTTAAGAGAGAAAGCTCGCTCTTAATAATATAGATTGTTAATATTTGCTAATATATTTTTGCGCGATTGCGATTTATTGTTGTCTAATTTGTTATCTTTGTTGTTTCTTAATTTGTCGAAAGAGTTAATTATTAATTATTTAATTAAGAACGCAAATAAGATAGAAGATACAAGTAAAAAAACAAGACTTAAGATACTTAAAGACGCAAATCTATTTCGTTAAATAACAAGAACTTTGTTAAGATACTCTAAGACAACAATTGAACTAAAAGATTCTAGGTCTAGAATATTATTAAAATAGATACTTAAATTCTTTTGCTTAGATTGCTTGTTTTAATATTTAAATAATTGTTTTGCTAACAACTCTAATAATGTCTTCGAAATAATATTATCTAATAAAGAAGATAGTAATATCTTTAAAGTAACAACGTTAATTGTAGTAGACTATAATATTTTCGAAATTTAATAGTTAAAAACAATAAACAATAATATTTCTATTAAAGACTTGTTGTAAACTATAATAGATAGTAGTTTCTTTATTAAAACTTTGTTGTTAATTGTGTTAAGTAAAGTTATGTATTGCGTTCTTTCGAACTTGTTAATTGCTTATTTAAGTAAAGTCTTGTTAATTGTTTATTCAACTAATTAAATTTGCTTGTCTTTATTAGATTAAGCAAAATAAGTAGAACGACAAGTTTTGTTTATTAATTCGAGTAAAGACAAACAAAACAAAAGTTTGAAGAGCTTCTTAATTCTTAGTTTAGTCAACTTACTAATATAAAAGATATATTAATATTTAGTAATATAGAATTGCAGAATTTGATAAGTAAGAGCAAAAAGAGCAAGATTAATTAGTTTGACTAAGAAAGATATCTTAATACAATTAGATAAATATTTGCAAAAGATAAACTTGTTAACTTTAATACAATAACTTAATACTTAATAATTACAAAAGATAGATAAATACTAGCTCTAATATAATAACTTAGTATCTAATAATTGCTAAAGACAAACAAATGTTAACTCTAATACAAAAATTTAATATCTAATAATTGCAAAATATAGACAAATATTAACTTTAATATAATAATTTACTATCTAGTAATAAATATAAGACTAAGTAAAAGAATTAACAATTAATATTATTTGTCTAAATTAAACAAAAAATTAACTTAAATTGTATTTTTTTTAATACTTGATTTAACATTCCTAAGAATCTATGCGAGAATTATATACTTTCACGATTTTTAAATCTAATCAATCACAAATAGACGAGCAACACTAACGTCTACTTGTCTAATTATAATTAATTAGAATTTGCGATCGTTATTTCGTTTGTAACAAGTTGTTATAACGACGTTGCGTCTTCGTCTTTTATATCGTAATATTTGTGATATAAGAAAATTCTTCAAACGAAAACTCTTTAAGTCTAAGAGAGACTCGAACATTGTTAACGATGTCGTTATCTAAAATTGACGCAACAACTTAATAATCAAAACTATGCACATTATTGCAATAATAAGTCTAATCTTGTTTAGCAATTGTCGTGAATTCGTGATATTAATTTCTTATTATATTTGTGTTCTTTTTTGTCGTTATCTAAAACAAATTAACAAAATATGCTTAATTATTATGCGTCTTTAATCGCAATCGCAAGTTCTTGTCGTAATTTCAAGTATTTATTGTTCGCACAAAAATTAATTAAAGTCGATTTTGTCTATCCTTAATTGTATTAAAAGTGCACTATATAATTTAAAATAATTAATGTGTAATTGCATGTATTTATGCGTGATTTTAAATGTGAACTTGCGATACTTTGCGTCGTTCTTATCTCTTAATTATCTTAATCGTTACTTTTTTCGAATTCTGTTCTAAATAAGCGTCTTTTTAATAACGAGCTCGTCTAGCATTTGATTTGCGAGAGATAGACGTTATTTGTGCGTCTTGTTAGCGACTTTGTTTGCAATCTCGTTGTCTTTTATGTCTTTATGCTCTAAAATTTAATAAAGTTTTAATATAACGTTGCGACATCGCATTGCATCATATGTTTTTTACATTTTTTTAAAACGTATTTAATTCGACGTCGATTTTTTTTTTTTATAATCTTTAGTAAAGTTTAATTGTTAAAATATATCTTGTAAATTTATTCTTGCGAATTAGTAAATGTCTCGCAATATTTTATTAATATTTCGATTATTCTTGTAAATTTCTTGAGTTCGTCGTAATGCGTAAGCGTTACTTCGACGTCTTTTAATCGTTTTTTAATTCTTTAATTTGCTTCTATTAAGACAATAATAACGTTTTTATTGCGATTATTTTTGTCAAAGTACGTTCTTTAATATCGATTAAACTTGTTCGCGTCGTATTTTTTTTTAATTATTTTTTTGCTATACGCGATAACTATTTTAGAAAATTTTATTTATAAAATAGTTGTGTAGAATTGCTATCGCAATGTCGTTGTCAATTCGCATTTTATTCGCATTTATTTTTTCTTAAGTTGCAAAAATGTTATTTTAAGTTTTAACTTTTGTTCTTTTTTTAATATTAAGTCGTTGCGTATGCGCAATATTATTGCGTCTATTATTTTGTTTAATTTTTGTGCATTTATAATAGCTATTAATCTTTGTATTAGCTTTTCAAAATGCACATTAATAAAAAATACGTTAGTTTCGATTTATAAGACTTTTGTAAACGTCGTCTTGTAAATACTTGTAATGCGTCGAAATGCGCAATTTTGTATTAATTGCAACTTTAAAATAATTTCTTTTTTTAAATTTTTGATATTTTTAAACGTATATTATGCGATAACATTGTAAGTTATTATCGACTTCTTAATAACAATGTATTTGCGCTTATTTATCTTTAACGAAATGTCAAATATTAAATTTTCTATTATTGACGCACTTTTGTGTCTAATTATTAGCTTGATCTTTACTTAATGCAAATAAGTTCTTTGTTTTAACTTTAAATTTAATTAAATTCTTAATATTTTAATATTTGATTTAACAATTATCTTGTACTTTATTAGCGTTATATCGACGCTTATATCGAATCTCTTTAAAGTTTGCGAAAAATAAATTAATTCAAATTTCTTTTTCGCGAACTTGAATTTATAACTTCGCATTTATTATTTGCATTTATTATACATTTAACTTAGCATTTTGCAATTACGTTTAATTGATTTTTATACATTAATATATTAACATTGTTTACGAAATTTATAGCGCTAATTCGCAATTTGATGTTGTTGCACATCTTTAATAGATTCGCATTATAAAATAAATATAAGACAGAAAAGACAGAAAAATTTTGCGATATATTTACGTTCGCATTGCGCTTCTTTATTGTATAGTCGTTTATAATCAAGATAATACGACGTTTCTTTAGAAAATCTTTTATTTATTTGAGCAAACAAATAGAAACTTGTCTCTTCTTTATATTGTAAAGCAATCGAATGTGCGACACATTATCGAATGCGTTTAATATATCGAAATTAAGTAAAAATGTCATTCTTTTTTTTTTATCGCTTTATATTGTGTAAATCTTTTTCGTAATTAATTGCAACGTCGTGTCGATTAAGCGTTGTCTTCTAATTCTTATTTGTGTGCTTAATAGAGTATCGTGCGTCTTTATGACGTAACGAAGATGCTTCAATATTATTGACTCTAGTATCTTATTTAATATATTTAATAACGCAATAAGTTTAAAGAATAACGATTTAGAGTAATTCTTTTTTCTCGATTTGCGTAGCATTATTGTGATCGTCTTTTTAAAATAAAACGATTGCATCTCTTTCTTAATATATTTATTAAATAGAAATTTTACTTAAGATAAGACGATACAAATTAATTGTCGCAACGTACAATTAATTATATTGTTAATATAATGTTTTGTTAGAAATTGTCTTGTGCATTGCTCTTATTACTTTGCGCTTCAATATTGTTTCGTCGTCTTCTATAAAGATCAATTAAAAGAATTTGTTCAAATTGTTTATTAAAATTGTAAACGAAAAAAAAAACATCGTTTCAATTTTGTTTTTCGTCGTTGTCGCGATGTTCGTATTAATTCGTAATAATATAATAAACTTAATTAACGTTTTTGTCGTCGCATTTCTAACTTACTTTATTATCTTAAAGAGATTCTTAATAATGTTTTTCGAAATTTTTATTTGTTTGCGAAATTCGTCTCGTTTGTGTCTCTTTAAAATCTTGTTCTTCTTGTCGCATGTTCGAATGTACGTCGCTTGTTTGTTAGAGATGCGATATTGTCAACGTAGTCTTCTAGTTTCTTTGATTATCTTCGTGAACTTCGCTATTTACTTAAGTTTAACTCTTTCGTATAATTTTATTTACGAAATAAAGTCTTCAATAGTTTTTTTTAAAGTATCGAGTAACTTGGTCGTGTACTTATTAATGTCGTCTTTTTTATTAAATTGTTTAATATTGATTTAAGTAATAAATCTCTTAATATATCGTCGAACTTTTCTAAATTTATAGTTTTTCAATTTCGTTTAAAGCGACGTTAAAACTTCTTTTGCGTTTAAAGATTTAGCATCGTTCTTATCGAAAAATAATCGAAAAAAAAATTTATTTTCTCGTTTATATTGTAATATATTAATTAATTTGTTATCTTTCTTGTAACGAACGATAAGTCGATCGTAATTTAAGCGTCTTAATAATCTCTCGTTATAATCTCTTAAAAAAGAGTTAACATTGCGTTGATTATGTACATTATATTTAACAAATTTTCAAAAACAAATGTTGTCTAGAATAAAAAAAACTCGCTCAAAAGAAATAATCCAAATTGAAATTTCTTACAATAACATTTTCGTTTTGCATGCGCAAAGTTAGCTTTATTGCTAGAAAATTGCTCTTGTCGATATTTTTATTATAATTATTTGAAATTAAGTTGTAAACGTTGTAAATATTAACAAAGTTATGTTTTGTATTGTTATTATTAAGACATAGTTGTAACGTTATTGTTTTTACATCTTTAAAATATTATGTGTTGTGTTAACTATTGCTATTAATGCGTTTATTAACTTAAAAGTATGTTCTTTCGTTGTTATCTACAAACGTAAAGTTTGCGCATCTTAAATTGTATATCTTTGCTTTAACATAATATCGTTACAATTCTTATATTATTGATATGTTGTAATTTTGTATTTTATTCTTTTAAAGCAATGCAATTATTATTTTATTTTTTGATTTATAAACGTTATATTGTAATATTCTAAGCTCATTTTATGTCTTTATTAAAGTTGCTTTATATAATTCTTAATGTTAATATTTATTAAGTTTTGCATCTTTTGCGTAAAAAATATATTCTATAATAATGTTATAATTATCTCGTTATTATCTTGTTTTACTAGAATAAATTAACTATTTAACAATTTGTCAAAGTGTTTTTTCTTAATTAATTGTTAAATTACTTTCTTTTTTATTGTTATAAAAGTGTTTTGCATGCGACTTGTTTACGTCGAACGATTAATTATTATTATCTTGCGTTTTGTTTTCTTTTTTGACCTTTAATTAAACGTTGTTGCGCTTTCGAGAATTACTAAAGTAATTATTATTTTGTTTGTTCTTATTATTTTAATAACGTAATACAATAACTTTGTCTTTGTTATCTCTTTTATTTTTAGTTTTTCGTTTTATCTTTTAAAATACTTGAAATCGAATACTTTGTAAGCATTTTTGCAAACGTCGCATTTTTATTTTGATAAAATTAATTAATGCGAGCATTAATTAAAGCGATAATCTTGTACATAATAAACGCATCGTTGCTCGTTCTTGCATTCGTATATTAAGTAATTATATTTTTAATACTTTATGCATTGCTTTATCTTGTAACTTGTCTTATAATATTTTGTTATCTTAATATTCGACTTATAAATTACGTTAAATTAAATTAATTTATTCGTTGTTTTTGCGCAATTTACTTATATTACAATAAAAACGTATTTTTCTTGTCGTTCTTTCTTGTAAATTAAGTTATTTTATTAATTTTTAATTCTTGATGCATAATCTTGCATAATCTTTTTATTGTTTTTGTCTTCTTTTTCTTTATATTTTTAAATATACTTTTTACTTTAATGTTGTACATTATTATTTTTGCGCATTTACGACGCAAAATTGTCGCGATAAATACGTTTTTAACTTAGAAATTACTTGATTTTAAAGTTTTTTTGTTACATTCGTTATTAACTTTAAAGATTATTATCTTTTTAAAACGTTTTATTCTTTATATGTCTTTTTGTGCATTTAGTGTGTTAACGATGTTTAAATTACACGTTAATGCAATTATTTTTATTGCGCTTATCTTGTGTACTTTTTTCGTCTTTTTCTCTCTCTTAATCTACGTTATTAATTTTATCTCTTTAATTGATTGTTACTTTAAGAATGCTTGTTTAACGTTTATCTTAATTGTTGTTTGTGCAATTAATAACGAGCTCTACATTATATTCGCTTATATGTTTGCATCTTATGTGTCTTTCTTAACTCTTTTTATTTTTTTTAGTTAATTTGTCGTTTTTCTCAATTTTTTTAATACGAAAATTATGTCAATTTGTTTATTTTTCGCGAAGAATTCGTTAAATTTGCGCATAAATTTCTTGACAAAAATGCATTACTTAATTAACGTCGTTATTAAAATTATTTTGAACGCGTTTTTTTTCTTAGATTTATAGAGCTTCTTGAGTTTTATTATTTTTGCGATAATCTTTGTCGCGATTTGTAATAAGTCGCGTTAAGACGCATTAAGTGCGTCTTAATTACTTATTAACGTCGCGTCGATTACGTTTATTTAACTCTAACGATCGAAATAAATCGTGAGCGTTATTGTTAATAAAATCTTCTCTCTTATCTCTTCTCGTATAATAGAATAGTATAATATCGATTTTCGCAAATTCTTGATCAAAACTTTATCTATTTACTCTAAATTGTATATTAAAGCTATTATTTATTAGATAAAGAATAGTAGTTAGATAGACAAAGCAACTAGACAAGACAACTAGATAAGATAAAAAGATATACAAGTAAACAAAGCAAATATCTATAATAATTGTAAAGCTAATTCTCTAAGAATTAAGTTAACAATTAAGTTATACTTAATTGTTTAAGAGTAAATATTATCGATAAATATTAAAAGTTCTCTTACTATTTAACAAGAGCAATAGATACAAATCTTGTAATATTTAATCTCTACTTTATAATTAAGATAATAGATTATTAATTTGTTAATATATAATATAAAGAAATATCTATATAGTAAGTATTTAATTTAAGTAAAAATTTAGTTATAGAATTAATAGTTGCTTGTTTAATAATTTAATATCTAAAGATATGTTTTTATCTATTAATTTTGTTAATAATAATAAACAAATATATTTTTGCAACTATAATATCTTTAAATATATTTTTTAACTTGTAGATTTTAAGACTTTGCTATTTTTTCTAAAATAAAAAAGTCTTCTTATTCATAGATTTTTAAGATAGAAAGTTATAGATTCGAATCTTGTTATATTTGCAACAAATTATATATTTTAAAATATTTAAATTAATTAAGATACTTGATATAGATATATAAGTAGCGTAATCGACAGATTGAGTTTCAATCTAAACAAGTTAACTTATTTAATTTTAATTCTAGAATCGAGCAAAAGTTCTAGTTTAATCGAATAAATCGAACGCATAAGACGCGTCGAACGTTCAATTTAGTTCGTCCAATTATATAACGTTACGTAACGCGCTAATTAAATGCGATTAGCGTAAATTCTACGCTAGTTCAATCGAGTTAGCACATAGATAAGATAAGATAAAATAAGCGAATACTAACGCGACGAAGTTAGCTTAAATTCTTGATATTGACTCGACAAAATTCAATTCTAAGATTAGATTTGCGTCTTGATCTTGACTTAATTCTATAAGATTTAAGAGAATAAGTCGAATTAAGAAAAAAGCGTTCGATTCGATCCAACAATTACACTATATATAAGAAGAAGAGATAGAAAATAATTAATTTATATTGCGTTTAATAATATTAATAAAATAGAAACTAAAATTTAAGTACTTAGAGCTAGTCTAGACTCTAGAGACTAGCAATCTAGAAAACTAGCTCTAGAATTATTAAAATTAAATAATACAAAATCAAGATCTATTAATCTTAGAAACTAGATAACTAGAAATATCTCTTAGCTACTATATTCTACTAATTGAAATAATATAAGTTAAAGAATTTTTTTAACTCTCTATTGTACAATTATAATTGTTCTACTTATTGTTAAGACTTATAAGTGTAATCTATAAGTACAAGTTACAAGCGTTTTATCTATATAATATATATATTATACAATATTAACTTGCAAAGAGATATTTCTATCTATATATAACTCTTGTATCGAAATTTTACAAATTATTCGATTCTATTACTTAAATTACTATAATATAGACAAATAATAAATAAAGATATAATCGAAATGCTATACGAGTTTATATATATCTCGAATATTAAAAACTTAAATTCTATTAAACTTTAATTTGTCTTAATATTAAGCGCAATTATATATTAAGTTTGCAAGCGCTTAAAATTAAATATAATATATTTCGAGCTAAATTAAAGCGTATTTTAGTTAATTTTGAATAGATCCTATAGAGTTGCTAGACTTAAAATAGACTTAAAACTTCTATAATTCTAGATAACTAACTAGATTAATTGCGTTAAATCGAGTTATTAAGTGTAATGTCAATTCTCAATAATCAACGAACACGTTACTAGTGTCAAGTTATCGTAATAACGATTTAACATCGTGTAGAGTTTTTTTCTAAGAATTCTCTTCTAGAATTTTCACAAATTAATGTCTTTGTAAATTGGAATTCTACATATTACGTAATCTCGTCTTTAGTACGTCGATATAACAACGTCTTGTTATACGTTTGTATACAATCTTATAATATTAATTCGTCTTAATCTTTATAAGCGATCGTTCGACAAAATAATTAATTCGACACGCAATACAAAACGAAATTTGAAGACAAACGAGAAATAAGCGACATTTTAGCTCTCTTAAAGCGACGAAAGTGCAAATAATCAACTTGTTTTCGACAATATCACGAAAATTTACATCACATTACAAGAAGAAATCTTGCAAAATAATAACGCTACACAATTATCGCAATTCGACGAAGATATCGATTATAAAAAGCTTTTAATTAAAGAGAAAGCAAAGAGACGTAAACTTTAAACGAAATAAGAGCTTCGCATTGCTTAAGCAAGAAACAAACTTCTCTTAAAGTCGCTTTGTAAGAACTAGATTAAAACAACAAGTTTGCGTCGTTTACGCGAAGATCAATTCGATAACAAAATTAACGAACTAGTAGTAAAAAAACAATGCTTCGTTTGTTTTATAAGATTGACTTAACTAAATCTTTATTACAAAAAAAACTTTAAAGAATAAAAAAATTAAACTTGAAATGCAAGAAACTTCTTCGAAATTAATAAAAATTAATTCTTAACAAAGAATTCAAAGATTCGTTGAACTTAATAATATCTTCGCGATACGTTAATAATGCAATAAAAAAATTATAAAAACAAGTGAACGAACAAAATAAAGAAATGAAATTAAGAACAATTCGCACAGTATCTAATTAATTTTATTAAAAATTCGAAAAATCGTTGTCTCGTCTTCTTTCGCAAGTACAAGAAGATTAAGCAAAATTAATTTTAAAGTGTTAACGACTTCGTAATTTACATTAAGACATTAAAGATAAATCTTAACGAATACATTAAACGTTAACAACGTAATTATCTCTTGCATTGTTTAAGAAGAAATCTTCATAAAAAAAATTAACAACGTAACTCAAATTCTCGAGATAAGAGACGCTCTTATTGCATTGACATAGCGCATAAAGAACGCTTTACTCTCTTGATTCAATATTAAGAACAAAATCGAAAATCGAAAATTATTTTCGAAATTACGCAATAATTTCAAAAAAAAATCGTATAATCGTAAATCGAAAAAAAAACATTAACAATTAAGACTCGCGATGTCTTAACGACGAAAAGTTGTCAAAAAAGCATAAGAAAGCTTTTTTAACGTAACTTTAACAAAGTTAGCTCAAATGTGCGAGAAAAGCGCATCTACTATAATTGTAACAAGAAAAAATATATTTAAAGAAAATGTTCTAGATTTGTTAAAAACAACTCGCAAGTTAATGTAATTAACAACTGTTAAAAGAGCTTTAAAACAAACATTTCGAAAACGTTGTTATTATGTTCTTTTATCGAAAACATTTTTAACAATTCGAAAAATTAAATAAATTGGCAAGAATTGTAATCGCAATTGCAAATTAAAAACACAAGACAAAGACTTTTTTTGCAAAGCTATTAATATTTGTTGACAAAAAGTAATACAAACAAAGAAATCTTTTTAATAAGAACTTTTATATCAATTGTATTAACGAACGTCTAGCAAAAACGTAACATTCAAAGAAGATTAAACAATTCGCAATTAAAGTAAAAGCTTTTACAATTTAGAAGACTCGATTTATAAGATTCTACGTCGCAAAAATCAAGATTCGCGACAATAAAAAACAAGAATACGTATCGAAACAAGTTTTCTATGCATTTAATAAAATCGCATACGACATTATTGTCGATTTTTCTTAGATAATAAAAGCTAACTTTTACGTTAACTAATATACGCTAACTTGACGCTATCAAGTTACGAAGAATATTATTGTCGTTAAATTCTTAAGAGATTTTCTAAAATTTAAGAAACAAATTTCGATATTTGTTCTAATTTGTTGCGATTTTAACGTCGATAAAACGTCGACAATGTGCGTTATACTTAAGAACATTTAGAATTACAACAATGTCTTTAATTCAAAAAATGAATTCATTTATTCTAAGCACAAAGAAAAAGATTATAAGATTAATTTGCTTTTTGAAAAGAAATTGTCTTATAATCTATTATACATTTTATTTAAACAAAAGTTAATTGTTTTACGTAATTATCTTTTGAAGAACTTGATTCTAAATAAAATTCGCGAATTAATTAGTCAAATTAAGACATTAATGTTATTTGTGTTAAAGAGCAATAAAAGTCTAAGATTATGCGTTAATTATCGCAATCTTAATGCGATTACGATTAAGAATTAATGTTTTCTTTCTCTTATAGAGAAAACGCTAAATCGTCTAATAAGCGTTACGTACTTTACGAAACTAAATTTGAAAAACGCTTATTATTGAATTTGAATTCGTTAAGACAATAAGTAAAAGACAATCTTTTGAACACGATATAAATACTTCGAATACGCAATAATGTTGTTTAAGTTAACAAACACATTAATTAATTTTCAAATCTTAATTAACAAAGTCTTAAAAAATTTAATAAATTATCTTTTTGTAATTTATCTTAATAACATTTTAATTTACTTTAAGACACAAGAGAAGCATTAAAATTGCGTAAGTTAAATATTTGATAAACTACGCTTTTACAAGCTTTACGCAAAGCTATTTAAATGCTCTTTTATAACAATTTGATTGCAATTTCTAAAATACATTATAAGCAATTATAACGTATTAATAAATTTACGACAAATCGACTTTATTAAAATATAATTTTAGTTTATTATTCTACGTGAACTTTAAGTGTTCTTGAGTTTCGCAAACTTTTATCGACAATTTGTAAAATATTATGCAAAAATTACTTAAACTTTGACGAAGCTTCTAAAGAGCAACAAGCAAAATCAACAAAATAATTCTTTTGTATTTAATAAAAATGCTATCTTGATTTTTCAAAAGCTTATCACGATTTTTACGCAAACGTCTATGCTAATTTACTTTAACTCAAAAAATTACATTCGCATTAAGATAAACGTTTCGAGATTCGCAATCGCGACAATTTTGTCGCAATTAATTTATTTTATAAGTAAAGTCAATTAAGCGACGTAACATTCGATAACATTTTATTTAAAAAAAAAATCGCGAAGACTTAATACAAGACTTACGATGCTTGTTATCGTTGTTGACTTCAAGTAATATTGACATTATCTAAAGAGTAATTATTATTCAATTATTGTGTTAACAAATTACAATAATCTACGATATTTTATAAAAATAACGACATTAAATCGTTGTTAATTTTAATAAGCACTTTCGCTAACGAAATACGACTTCGAAATCAAATATCGCACAAAAAAAATTAAATTAACGAACTCTCTCGACGTCTTAATTACAAGAATGAATCAAATAATAAAAGTTGTCTACTTACGCTTCAAAATAAGTTAAAGAACATTACTATCGTTACTATTAAAATAACATTAGTATTTACGAGAGACATTCGTTAAACGCTAACATTACGCAATAAAAACGCACTTGAGACTCAAATATCGAAAATTGAAAAAAAAATTAATATCGAACTTCTTAATAAAAATGCTTTAAACAAGAAAAATACAATTAGTAAATTTAAAAAAGAAGAAGTTGCAAACACAATTTAAAGCACAATAACTTAATAATTGCGTCGCAACAACGTTCGCATCGTATACAACAAAAAAACAATTTAAAAACTCTCTTATTTTTGTTGTTATTCAAAATAAAAGAATTGCAAAAAAAAATTCTATAACGCTTAAAATTAAAAAGCAATTAACGTCGCAAATCTTGAGTCAAATTTGCGCAAAAAAAGACTAATTAATTTACAAAGAAATAGTATTCTTTTTTTATGTTATCTTGATTCTTGACGAAACATTACTAAAAAGTGAGTTGCTACGTTTGCATTATAATAACGCCTTAACAAAATACTTTAAAATTAAAAAGATACGCATTCTTATAAGCAAAAAGTTCTATTAGTTAAAGATAATCGCGAATATTAATACATATATCAAAGATTGCGACGTTTGTCAACGAAATAAAATTTCGCATTATCGTCTTTATAAGAAGTTGACGTTGTTTTTTATTTTCGTTCAATTATAAATTAAGATTTCGATAAACTTTATAACGAAACTATTTGCTAGTCGTTGCGAAAATAATGTGTTTGACGCAATTCTAGTTGTAATCGATCGATACTTCAAAATGTCTCTATAGATTTTTGTCAAATCTATATAATTGACGAAAGATTTAATTAACATTCTATTCAAAACAATGTTGCTTATTTATTTCGAAATTCGTAAATTTTCGATTGTAACTTGCTCTTTATTAGTAACTACTAATTCGCGATATATTATCGCATACACATTAAACGAAAGCTAAGTATCGCTTTTTACTTTTAGACTAATAAGCAAATCGAAAGACAAAATTAGATATTGAAACACTATTTACGTTGCTATTGCAATTATAAACAAAATAATTAAAGTTCGTTACTAGCTTTGATTCAATATACTTACAATAGCGCATTGCATGCGTCGACTAAAATGTTATTCTTTAAATTAATGTTCGAATTTGTTGCAAATTTTTGATTCAACTAAGATGACAAAAATTGTCTAGACGTTTTTGTCGCTTAAGAACGAATTTAATCTTTGTGAAACAAACGCAATCAATTGATAAATCGTCTATAGATTGCGCAACAAACGCAAATTCGAGATTACAATAAAAAGATTACTTCAAAAAGATATTAAATCAATAACAAAATTATGCTTTTTATCAAAAATCTTTTAGACGTTCGTTTAAAAAAGAAGTTGTCTTATAAGTTTACAAGATTATTTAAGATTAAAAACATCGTTAATTTACAAACATATCGCTTGCGTCTTCTTGTCAAATAACGCATTTATCTTATTTTTTATGTTTTATTACTAAAATTATATTATTGTAATTTAAACATTGTTGTCTTGAAAAACATAATATTAATCGACAAAAATAAAAAGTAAAAAGTAAAAGATATTTTTAATTATAAGTCAAGATATAACAAGTCGTAATATTTTATTTAATAAAAATAGTTTTTATTATGTAAAAATAGTTAAATATTAAGAAATTATCTCGCGAATGCGAGACGAAAGCTCAAGAAATACGATGCGCGTAAATCTCTCAAAAAATTAATTGCGAAGATAAGAAAATTAAAACTTCGTATTCGCAAAAGAAATTTCGACGATAAAAAGTAAGATTTAATACTATTACACACACTTAAAATATAGCAATAACACAAATAATACATATAAGTAATGTTATAATTTTCTTAATAATTTAATTAAACATTAAAAGTTATAAAAATGCGACATAAAATGCACTCAAATTTAACTACTTTCATTACTTAATTTTCGTCGATAAAAAGCTCTCGCATGCGTATTATTTAATGTAAGATTTAACATTTTATTTACGATTAATTATGCGTATCTTTATTAATTAATTTCGCAATTGTTGTTGCTTAATTGACTTTAATAATGTACGAACGTTGCAAAAGTAAATTATTAATAATAAGAATAAGAAACGCAATCTTCTAAAACGCTATTAATTTTATTGTCTTAAGTATAACAAAAGCATATCTTGAACAATAATTTTTCGAACATAAATTTTACGTAGAGACTGCGAAGATGTAATGTTCGCGAGAGAATATAAATAAGATTTGATTTTCTAATTGTTAACTTTTATGTTATTAAACAAGAAAATTGCTTATTTTAAATGTTCTTGTTTAATAATAAGCAATTCGACATAGTCGAATTAAGTATGTAAATTGTTAAAACAACTATAATATATAAGAGAAGGTTTGTCTAAACATTTACGTCGCTCTTTCTTAAAGAGATTTAACTAATAAAAACAAAACGAATAATGTTGTTCTTAACGAAGTTATTAGATTACGCAAAATTTACGAACTCTTAAATTTGTCGTTTGTAACAACATTGTTAAATACGAACTTATTGTTTTTGTCTAACTTCTTTAAAGAAAAAGCATCAAGATTTGCTTTATAACGCATTACGTCAAACATTTTCTACTAAATATTGCATAGATAATCTAGCTTAACATTAATTCTAGTTAGAAAATTCTCGTAAATCGAACGCGAAATCAATTTGTTTTTTCGCTATTATGCGTACATAACAATAAGATAGCGTCGCATTCGCGAAGCGAACGCGATTTAATTAATCTTAACATCGTTTTTATCAAAGATTCGCATGTTGAACTTTAACAAAATATTAACTCGCTTAATATACTAAATAACGATAAAACCACACTAACGAGTCAAATTAAATATAAGAGTATATAGACAACTTATGATTTTGCGCTTTGAAGCGCAATATTTATAGCGAATATTCTTTCGTTTAATACATTGCATGTCGTTAAATCGCGAAGCAAACAAAAGTTGAAAACATATTTAATAATTAATACTTTTTTCAATGCGAACAAGACATCGCAAATAGTAAAGACGCGAAAGAAAAAGACGTTGCGCTTGCGTGCGAACGAAAAGAGCAAAAAGAGTTATTTCGATTAATATTATTATTTTTATTAATTTTACTTTATAGCAAGATCTCATTAAAGTATTGCTTACGTAATTAATTCGCTATTACAATAGCGAAAAATTAATAAAAATTTACGATTATTTCTATCAAAAAGAAGTTGCGATACGTTAAAATAACTAAGAAAATTTACATTAAATGCGAAATCTATGCGCAACATCGTCGTTAGCATTAAAACAACTTAAAGAACGTCGCATTTATCTATCAACTATAAATCGAAAAGTAATATAAAGAAAAAGAAATTATAATAATGCTATTGATAAACATTACTTGCGAATTAATCGCGCTAACTTAATTAAATTAAACAAAAAAAATCAAAATAATTTACTTAAATAATAAGTTAAGCTAAACTTAGAATTTATAAGATTCAAATAAATTGCAATACATTATTGTCAAGTATTTATCGCGATAACAACGCAACGACATAGCGATTAAAAACGTATTTTGGCTTTAAAATAAAAGAACAAAAGATCTTTTCATTTGTCGGTTTAAAGTTAACACACAATAAGACGCTTAAAACGAGCAACATAGAGTCTCGCAATAGTACACGAGAAAAGTTATCGTCGCTTCTTAACTCTTTCTCGAATGTCTAAGAAAGAGAGAGAAAGAAATCAAAAAAAATCTTTTATAAACGTCTCGCGATTCTAACAAGAAAACATATAAATTAGAAAAAAGTTCTAAAGAGAACTCAATAAGAGATCGAAGAAATTGCGCAAACAAAGCATTGTTATAAAACATTAATTTTAAGAATTAAAATTCAAAAGAAGAAGACAATTGTGATATTAACTCTTAATAATTAACGAACACGTTATTAATGTCAAGTTATCGTAATAACGACTTGACATTATTCAAAATTTTCTTTTTGAGAATTTTCTTCTAGAATTCTTACGAATTAATGTCTCTATAAATTGCAATTCTACATACTACGTAGTTTCGTCTTTAGTACGTCGATGTAGCGACATCTTGTCACACGTTCGTACATAGTCTTACATTAAGTTTAAATTAAATATTCGATTCGAATCTTAACAATTTGTATTAACTTAACTCGAAAGTCTTAACAATTTAATTTCTAAATTTAAAATTAAAATTAAAATTAACAATTTAAGTTAATTTCTATACTTAAAAATCGAAATTCGACTTAAAAAATCGACTTGAATTGTCAAGACTTAATATTAGTATAAAGAAATTCTAAAATAAATAGTAGAAAATTATATTTTATTCTATAATTTTTCGATATAAGATTATTTAATAATGCATTATAGTAATATATTCGAGTTATCTAGATAATTAGAATTAAATTATTGACTTAACTTTTTTTGTTCAAAATTATAATAACATGTATTTAAAAATAGAAAATCTTAGCATAATAATGTTATTTTCGATTCTTTAACAATTCGATTTAATTTCTAATATTGAAATTGAAAATTAAGTCGAATTAAATTAAATTAATTTTAAAATAATAGAAATCGAATTAGATTTTAAATTAATTTCTAATATTAAAATCAATAGATTAAATTGATTTCTAAAGTTGAAATCGAAACTCGATCGAACAATCAATCTATAGCTAGCTAGAATTCTCGAGATCGATTCTTTGTTTTCTTGACGAAATATAACAATAAATTCTTTTCTATAAGTCTTAGAATATTATAGTAGAATATAAAACTTAAGAAACATTCGTTTAGAAATTTTTTTAAATTGATCTACGAAAATCGATATTATACTATCTTATTATACGAGAAGAGACGAGAGAGAAGATCTTACTAGCAATAACGCTCACGATTTATTTTAATTGTTAAAATCAAATAAACGTAATCGACGCAATGTTGACAAGTAATTAAGACGCATTTAATGTATCTTAACGCAACTTATTACAAATTGCAACAAAGATTATCGCAAAAATAATAAAAATTAAGAAGCTCTATAAATCTAAAAAAAAAAACGCGTTTAAAATAATTTCGATAACGACGTTAATTAAGTAATGCATTTTTGTTAAGAAATTTATGCGCAAATTTAACAAACTCTTCGCGAAAAATAGACGAATCGACATAATTTTTATGTTAAAAAAATTAAAAAAAATAATAAATCAATTAGAAAAAGTAACAAAAGTTAAGAAAAACACACAAAATACAAACACATAAACGAACATAATGTAGAGCTCGTTATTAATTGCACAAACAACAATTAAGATAAACGTTAAACAAGCATTCTTAAAGTAACAATTAATTAAAGAGATAAAGTTAATAACATAAATTAAGAAAAAGAAAAAGACAAAAAAAGTACACAAGATAAGCGCAATAAAAATAATTGCATTAACGCGCAATTTAAACATTGTTAATACACTAAATGCGCAAAAAAATATACAAAAAATAAAACATTTTAAGAAAATAATAATCTTTAAAGTTAATAATAAGTGCAATAAAAAAATTCTAAAATCAAGTAATTTCTAGATTAAAAATATATCTATTGCGACAATTTTGCGTCATAAATATGCAAAGATAATAATGTATAACATTAAAATAAAGAAAATGCTTAAAAATATAAAGAAAAAGAGAGCAAAAACAATAAAAAAATTATGCAAGATTATATATTAAGAATTAAAAATTAATAAGATAACTTAACTTATAAAAGAAAGCAACAAAAAGAAATATATTTTTATTATAATATAAGTAGATTGCGCAAAGACAACAAACAAGTTAATTTAACTTAACATAATTTATAAGTCAAATATTAAAATAGCGAAATATTATAATATAAATTGCAAAATAAAGCAATGCATAAAGTGTTAAAAATATAATTACTTAATATATAAATGCAAGAACAAACAATAATGTGCTTATTATATGCGAGATTATCGCTTCGATCAATATTTACATTAATTAAATTTATCAAAATAAAAGTGCGACGTTTGCAAGAATGCTTGCAAAGTATTCGATTTCAAGTGCTCTAAAAGATAGAACAAAAAACTAAGAATAAAAGAGATAACAAAGACAAAGTTATTGTATTACGTTAATAAAATAATAAGAACAAACAAAATAACAATTATTATAGTAACTCTTAAAAGTGCAACGATATTTAATTAGATGTCGAAGAAAGAAAAAAACGCAAAACAACAATAATAAATTACTTAACGCAAACAAGTCGCATGCAAAACATTCTTGTAATAACAAAAAAGAGTGTAATTTAACAATTAATTAAGAAAAGACGCTTTGATAAATTGTTAAGTAATTAGTTCATCTTAATAGAATAAAATAACAACAAGATAATAATAACATTGTTATAAAATATATTTTTTATGCAAGAGATGCAAAACATGATAGATATTAATATCGAGAATTACACAAAGTAACTTTAATAAAGATACAAAACAAGCTTAAAATATTATAGTATAACATTTATAAATCAAGAAATAAAATAATAATTGCATTGCTTTAAGAAAATAAGATACAAAATTACAATATATTAATATTACAAAAGTTGTAACAATATTATGTTAAAACAAAGATATACAATTTAAGATGCGCAAACTTTACGTTTGTAGATAACAACGAAAGAACATACTTTTAAGTTAATAAACGCATTAATAGCAATAGTTAACACAACACATAATATTTTAAAGATGTAAAAACAATAACGTTACAACTATGTCTTAATAATAACAATACAAAACATAACTTTGTTAATATACATAATATTTACAACTTGTTCTTAAATAATTATAACAAAATAATTAACAAAAGCAATCTTTTAGCAATAAAGTTAACTTTGCGCATACAAGACAAAAATATTATTATAAAAAAAATCAATTTGTATTAATTTTTTTAAGCGAACTTTTTCTATTTTAGATAACATTTGTTTTTGAAGAATTTGTTAAATATAATGCGTGCGATCGACGCAATGCTAACTCTCTTTTAAGAAATTATAATAAAAAATTATTAAGACGCTTAAATTACGATCAACTTATTGTTTGTTATAGAAAGAATAGCAAATCGATTAATATACTACGATATAAACAAGAAGATAAAAAATTTATTTAATTATTTTTTAATAAAAACGATGTTAAATCTTCGAACGCAAAAGAAGTCTTAATATTGTCTTAAACAAAATTAAAAAGCTATAAACTTAAAAAAGTTCAACAATATATTAAAAGATTTATTACTCGAATCAATATTAAATAACTTAATAAAAAAAAACATTAATAAGTATACGACAAAGTTACTTGATGCTTTAAAAAAAACTATCGAAGACTTTATCTTATAAACAAGATTATACAAGAGAATTAAACTTAAACAAATAGCAAAGTACACAAAGATAATCAAAGAAATTAGAAACTATATTGACAATGTTGCACTTCTAACAAATAAATAACGTACGTTCGAATATATAATAAAAAGAGCAAGATTTTAAAGAAATATAAACGAGACAAGTTTCGCAAATAAATAAAAGTTTTGAAAAATATTATTAAGAATCTCTTTAAGATAACAAAGTAAACTACAAATGCGACAACAAAAATATTAATCAAATTTATTATATTATTATTACAAATTAATACAAGTATCGCGACAACAACAAAGAACAAAATTAAAATAATATTTCGATTTTATTTTTTTTCTTTGTTTACAATTTTAGTAAATAACTTGAACAAATTCTCTTATTTGATCTTTATAGAAGACAATAAGATAATATTGAAACGCAAAGTAATAAGAGCAATGCACAAAACAACCTTTAACAAAACATCAAGAATTAACAATGTAATTAATTGTGAGTTGCAACAATTAATTCGCATCGTCTTATTTTAAGTAAAATCTCTATTTAATAAATATATTAAGAAAAAGATATAATTGTCTTATTTTAAAAAGATAGTTACAATAATGCTACGTAAATCGAAAAAAAAACTACTTTAAATTGTTATTCTTTAGATCTATCGCGTTATTATATACATTAAATAAGATATTAAAATTAATAATATCGAAGCGTCTTCATTACATCATAAAGACGCACAATATTTTATTAAATATACAAATAAAAGTTAAAAGACAACATTTAATCGACATAATATTGCAATTAATTACAAAAAAGATTTACACAATGTAAAGCGATTAAAAGAAGAGAGTAATATTTTTTACTTAATCTTAATATATTAGACGCACTCGATAATATGTCGTATATTTAATTGCTTTACAATATAAAAAAGAGACAAGTTTCTACTTGTTTACTTAAATAAGTAAAGAATTTTCTAAAGAAACATGATATTATTTTAATTATAAACGATTACACAATAAAGAAGCGCAATGCAAACGTAAATATATCGCAAAAAAATTTTCTTTTTTTTATCTTATATTTGTTTTATAATGCGAATCTATTAAAGATATGCAATAATATTAAATTGCAAATTAGCGCTACAAATTTCGTAAACGACATTAATATATTAACGTATAAGAAATTAATTAAACGCAATTGTAGAATGTTAAGTTAAATATATAATAAATGCGAGCAATAAGCACGAAGTTACGAATTCAAGTTCGCAAAAAAGAAGCACAAATTGATTTATTTTTCGCGAACTTTAAAGAGATTTAATATAAGCGTTAATATAACGCTAATAAGATACGAGATAATTGTTAAATTAAATATCAAAGTATTAAGAATTCAATTAAAATTAAAGCTAAGATAAAGAGTTTATTTGCGTTAAATAAAAATTAAGCTAATAATTAGACACAAAAGCGCATTCATAATAGAAAATTCAATATTTAACACTTTGTTAAAGACAAATAAACGCAAATATATTGCTATTAAGAAGTCGATAATAACTTACAATATTGTCGCATAATATACGTCTAAAAATATTAAAAATTAAAAAAAAAAAATATTTTAAAGTTGCAATCAATACAAAGTCGCACGTTTCAATATATTACAAGTATTTATAAGACAACGTTTACAAAAGTTTTATAAATTAAAATTAATGTATCTCTTATTAATATGTATCTCGAAAAACTAGTACAAAGATCGATAGCTATTATAAATGCACAAAAGTTAAACAAAATAATAAACGCAATAATATTGCGCATACGCAACGACTTAATATTAAAAAAAGAACAAAACTTAAAACTTAAAATAATATTTTTGCAACTTAAGAAAAAATGAATATAAATAAAATTCGAATTAATAACAATATTGCGATAGCAACTCTATATAATTGTCTTATAAATAAAACTCTCTAAGATAATTATTGCGTATAACAAAAAAATAATTAAGAAAAAGCACAACGCGAACAAGTTTAATTAATATTAAAGAGCGTACTTCGACAAAAGCAATCGCAATAAAGACGTTATTATTATTTTAATAAAAGCAAATTAAAGAATTAAGAAGCAATTAGAGAGCATCAAGATAACGCTTACGCATTATAATAAACTTAAGAAATTTACAAGAGCAATCGAAAAATTGACAAAGTATTGCGAGACGTTTACTAACTTAGAAGAACAAGTTTACAAAATATATTTCGACAATTAAACTTTACTAAAGATTATAAGAAAGATAAAATCGACGTTAAATTAAATACATTTTAGAAGAATGTAGAAAACATGTAATGCGATGCGACGTCGCAACGTTATATTAAAACTTTATTAAATTTTAAAATATAAAGACATAAAAGATAACGAAATTGCAAACGAAGTTGTTAACAAAACGCACAAATAGCGTTTATCTTTCGCAAATTAAATGTTAAACAAGTTTGTTGTTAAAAAGACGCTTATTTAGAACAAAACTTAAAAGAAGTAACAATTAAGATAATTAAAAGACAAAAACGACGTAAAGTATCGCAAGCTTGTACTTAAAATTACGCATAAATATATGCAATTATATGTTGATTGTTTCAAATTATATAATACACTTTTAATATAACTAAAAATAGACAAAATCGACTTTAATTAATTTTTATGCAAATAATAAGTGCTTAAGATTACGACAAGAACTTGCGATTGCAATTAGAGACGCATAACGATTAAGTATATTTTGTTAATATATTCTAGATAGCAACAAGAAAAAACACAAATATAATAAAGATTAATATTACAAATCTACGACGACTACTAAGCGAGATTAGATTTGTTGTCGCGACGATGCGCATAGTTTTAGCTATCAAGTTGTTGCGTCAATTTTAGACAACAATATCGTTAACAATGTTCGAGTTTCTCTTAGATTTATAGAGTTCTCGTTTAAAGAATTTTTTTGTATTATAAATATTACGATATAGAAGACGAAGACGTAGCGTTGTTATAATAACTCGTTACGAACAAAATAACGATCGCGAATTTTAGTCAATCATAATTAGATAAGTAGACGCTAGTGCTGCTCGCCTATTCGTGATTGATCAAATTTAAAAATCGTGAAAGTATATAGTTCTCGCATAGGTCCTCAGGGGTGTTGAATCGAGTATAAATAAAAATATAAAAAAAATATAAAAAACTTAACTTTTATATATTTACTCTATTGTTTCTAATCATTCGAAGAAACTTAATCTCTCTAATTGCATTATCTAATATATCTAATGTAGATATAGCTTCTATTTTGATATCGAGAGCAAGATAGATTCTTAGCGTTCTAGATTTTGTTTTAGTTAGGACTTTGGCTATAGAGTTTCTTACATCTTCTCGAACAATCAAACAGTGCAAGATCTCGACTGTCTTAGTATTATGTTGTCGGGTCCCCTCTCGGGCGCGCAGAGGCAGCTCTCCTAGTACATAGATGTAATAGGAGGTATCGCGTTTGTAAGATCGCGATTATTGTGGTCTGTTGGCCCGATGGGCCCTGAGCACCTATTATTTCAGGGGCGTTACACTTGTGCTCTTATCAATCCAAATCGTCTCTCGCCGCAGCCCAGAGAACAACGGAGTCATATATCAGATGCACGAGCTCTGACAATCCCACTTCCTGAGTGGACATGCTGGCTCAGGCGGAGTGCAAGATCGTTGTGGTCGCTACTTTGCTGTAGGATTCAACTTGCCGATGTTCGACTTGTCCGGGAAGATCTCCAAAGGGGAATTCCCAAAGGGTGGTTTTTATGTGGCGGGATGCCTGGAACCTACCGAGCGAGTGGTGCTCTGCCAGGTTTCCTGGTAGACTGGGCTACCAGTATTCATCACACAACCAAACCGACAACAACAGAGGAAGCCAAACATTGTCGACATACCCGAAGTCGCTTCCGACGTGAGTATCTTGCTTTTCAACTTTTTGTCAAGATTCCGGGAACTTCTGATCCACGGCTTTCGCTTCCGATATCATGGCTGCGATCACGGGCTCGAAAGTAGCTCCGCTTCCCACATTCCCTTCCGCACACCACGTATTGTCGCCGATGAAACGCCATTTTGGCATCGTCTGCCAAGTATTGGTCCCCTCGATCCAGTGCGAGAAATTCGCAAATTCCCGACTTTCCTTGTTCGATTTGTTCTTGCGCAGACTGCCATTGAACCAGAATGGAGTACGATGCTGATTAACATGAAGAATCTGGACACTGCAAATAGTTCGATTCCAGGGAGCTGTTGCGGCTGAAGCGTCAACGCTCCCCAAGACGCCGGCGTAGGAGGACGATATGTAACTGTAGGGGAAGGAGGCTAACTCGTGTGCAAGCCAGTAGGTCTCTTTATCTCCTGCGCAGGCACAATTTCAGTATCTCAGTAGCAGCAGAAGGCAGTAGAAGAAGTCCTGACAGGCAGTAGGACGACCTACCCAAAACAGCTTTGTAGACGATTTCTTCTCTTATTTCCTTCGAGTTCATCCAGGTCGCAAAAACAAGGCCCATGAAGGCTGTAGATTTAGTTTTGTCGATACATACCACACCCGAGTCCATCTCCTGCCACAGGTCTTCCTGCCAGAAGATGCTCTGGTTGAGAAGGGCACTTGGTTGTCTCCCGTCCAGTAATCCCTTGACCCAGTCACGTCGGCTAAAGTCACCTGGATCGGTATAAGCTCTATCATGCCAGAAGAGGGTCCCTGTGTCCTTTAAAGCAGGATGCTCCTCGAAAATACCGTCAGGCCGTTGGAGGAAGATGACGTCGGCATCTACGAGTATTACCTTTTCAAAGCGACTAGTAAGTGCGGCGAAGGGTTTCATTGCGTAGCCACCAGTCTGTAGCCCTGCGCCAGAATCGTCAAAATATTCGAGCAGATCAACCGTTTCAAGATTGGCATCAAGGGCCTTCAGATCAGATTGGCGTGGACCAGAAAGGTCATTCTCACCAGCGTAGAAAATTTCGATAGGTAGTGTCGAGTTTAGGACATTGCGTAGTATTCGCACTAAATGGGCAGCAACAAGGAAGTTGTTGGACCCGACGCACGCTACGAGGCCTGTTTGGGCAATTGCCGGAGGCGACCACGGAGCATAGCGAGCTTTGTCGACTTTCCACCAAGGGAACTGATGGCTCAGCGCGGAAGCTAAAGTGGTTCGATCGAGCGAACGGTCCTGTACCAAAGCTTCGTTGAGCTCTGCGAAGGCAGCCATGCGATCGCCCATGGCAGTGAAGTTGGAGATCGAGATGGGAGACTGCAGCGAAGCATTCAATCGTACCTCGGCATCGTGTGCCATATGCTCGGGGCGGTTGCCCAAGCCCCAAAAGCCATGCACAATTAAGTGTCTGCCGAAGGAACGAGTATAAATGCCATAGGCGAGGAGAATGGATATGAAAGCAGCGAAAGCGAAAGCCGGTCGCCATAGTCGGTGACGCATTGTACGATTGGAGTGGTCGCTCGTTTCGTCTGCCATCAGAGTATATTCATTGTTTTCTCACAGTAAGAAATATAAATCAATATAAGGAAGAGCTTTTGGATGCGACTATACTTGAATGGACTTGAAAATGCAAAGGGTCGAGATGTCGCAGGCCATAAACGATGTGGAGAGAGAAAATGACGTGGCACATTGTTGTAAAAATGTGCAAGAAGCTGATGGACGAGGTGGCTCAGATAGTGCTACAGAAAGAAGAGGATCGCGGCGCTTTATTTGCCGCGCGGTGAAACAATTGCGGCCAGCCGATCGGCTGTGCTCGCCCTTGCTTGTATGAGTACGAGTATAGCGCATCTAATGGATCATTGTAGTGCAAACAAGTCATCAAGATGCAACAGCAACGACCATGCTCTCCGAATGTCACTTATCATAATTCCATTCATGGACTAATGGTAATAACATGTCTTCTGACATCGAAACGCGCAAAGTACACCTGCGACAAAAGGCCAAGCGCCGCCGCATAGCCAACAAAAGTGTGGCCGATCAATCACTTTCAATATGCAACCGCCTGAATTCTGTCCAGAGCATTCGTTGCATCGATCTTGTCCAATGCGGGCTTCTGGTTGTTCCTTTACTTTCCTTGCTGCATGCCCTATCTCGGTCTTGCATCCATGCGGCACCTTCAACCACAAACCAAAAGCCATATAGTGTAGGCCGAAGGATCGGATGAGGGACCGCTAGTCAATAGAGGCGTGGCATGAAACAGGTCTTAGGTAACAGCTGACGCCCACTTCGTTGCTTGTAAATCTGCGGTCCATTTAGGGCAAGAGGCTCCTTCTACAATACTTACGTTCATCCTGAGAATCAAGCCTCTCTTAGCTCGCCGTCATCCGTTCATCGTCTCACATCATTATCTCCTACGCATGAAAATGTTTTTCCTGACTCCTCTTGGCCTTTCATTAATTCTATCCTGCATCCCGATCTCTCTCTGTACGTCGCAGTGCTATCATCCAGATGGATCTATCGCCTTCACCGACGTTCCCTATAGCAACTACTCAAGATCTATTGCATGTTACTCTTCGCAAGCATACTGTCTTACCAATAACCTCTGCTGGACTGACGTGACTCTCAGCCGAGGCTCCTGCACTGATCAGACATGGAAGGCAAGCGTCTGCCCAAGTGCTGGTCGAAATGGTAGGTCACAGGACGTTCGCCTCGGGATAACCACGTTACAAGAAAGCTAGTCTTGCTCACTCCTGATTTCTACAAATAATGTCGGTGGAGGAAAAGGCATCGGTCCATGCGGCTCTTCACTTTGGTCCTGTGAATACAACGGATGCCTTCAGGGTAACTTCTCGCTCTCTCAAGGTGATATATTTCTTCGGCCGAACCAGGAGCTGCTCGGAGCCTTAGCGAGCGTGCCCAGTTCCTCTTCTTCGGCTACAGCGAATACTGTAGCTCAAGTGCCAACAGCAACGGTATGCCCGGCCTGTTCGACGAAAACCTCAACGGCCACAGTCTTAGGACCAACGAAAGCAGCAGCAAAGACTGGCAAGCTGGCAGCGGTTGGTACGGGTGTAGGAGTGCGCTTGGCCATAGCACTCTTAGCTGTCGCGATCCTGCTTTCACGAGGAAAACGTAATACTCAAGCCTCGACCGAAGAAAAGGGCTGGTTAGCAGCAGCAGCCGATCAGCACAAGAGGAAAGTTGAACAGCAAAGGCTATGGATTGCAAAGCACAGCCCGAAAGTGCACAAGGTTTCCGGCATACAGGAGGTCTCCGCAATATCATAGCCTGCAGAGCTATCCTCGGGAAGCATGAGATATGCTGAGTAAAGACGTCAGTGTATCTTTGATGTGATCCGGCGCTATCACGAACGAGGCGGTGGATCTGTAGTGCGATATGCCATTTGATGTCAACGACGACGTAGGAAACACTGGATTCATGTCTCAGAATATCGCTCGATTCACTTGGAAATCGTGCAGCATTCCTCAATAGGAGTAGGAAGATGTAGGGCAGTCATGAGTGCATTGTGATTAGTCTTTCACATATACATTAATGTAAATAGATACACATCAAAAGTTTCAAGATGATACAGGAGTCCCTTCTCAAATAAACAAGCGTGGGATGAAGACCAAGAAATGTTCTCTACGCCTCGGCAAGCTTCGTGCCTCTGTATTCCCATATATAAGGATACCGAACCTCCAGACAACGCCATGGACCATGCCTATTTCGAGGATTCTGAAGTCGAGTCGACCCTCGTACAGATGTACTGTGCTCGACTGCAACATTGCCTCCCGTTGCGTGTCCGGAGCATTGGGCGATGCTCGACACGGTAGACCAAGCTTCCCACCTTCTAAGGAGAACCATCAAAAAAGGACCCTGCAACAAGTTGTGGAAATTGAACAGAAGGTTTTCAGAGGAATGGAGCGTTGAACAAAAATTCTATAGTACGCTTAAGGTAGAAAGTATCCAGGGGAAGCCAAGGCTCACCGAGCGCAGCCGACCAATTTTTCGTGGCAAACACCACATTTCCCTGTGCACGACACCCATACATTCAACAGTGGCACAATGACCAATACAAACCCATCAGGCACATCAGACATGCCGTTACCCCAGGTGCCCGCAGTCATCTCCCAGGCAAGAGAAGAACCACGTAGCGTTGAAAAATTATGATCGACATTTGCCTCAGTGTTCCATGCGCTGCTCTCTGAATGGACACGAACCCATTCGATGGTACTCCTCGCCAGGACAGCTAACATTGCTTACCATTCAAAGGGCAATCGCTACTTCTTCAGGCGGAACCTGCTCAACCTGCATCTCGAAAAGCTTGCCGTCCTCTCTGGCCATCTTGAGTAACTCGATTTGATCTTGATCTGGTTGTACCTCTGCAACGGGCTCCTTGGCTTGGTTCGGGAGGGAGGGTGTAGGTACTGCTGTGGGTTGACCAGAGTGAGGCATGGGATGGTGGTCTGCCAGAGCTTTCGTAATCCCCGGTTGCTGCGATGGGCTTGTGGTCGACGTGTTTGTGACCGCTTGGTCTGTAGGCTTCAATTGTACACCTTGCGGGTCTTCGACCGGCGGGTTCTCTGCTGAAGGCTTGTTACCCTTCTCGTGATCAGCCGAACCAACAGACGGCATGTTGCCATTGGTTTGCTTCGCAGCATCGGCGGTCTTTGCTGTAGGTTTTGTGGTCGTCTTCGGTTCGTCTGGCACTGTAGCGGTGGAGCTTTCCAGGTTCGTTTTCGCGTTGGCCTCTCCAACATCTGCGGAAACCCCTGCCGCAACAGCAACCTGCTCTTTGGCCTTCTCCTTATCACCAAAAGTCTCTCGCCCGCTTGCAAACACACTGTCGAAGTCAAACTCTCCCCAACGGATAATGGGCGCTAGACCTGCAAATTTCCATACGCCTTCAGTTTTCTTGTACCAGTGCTGATTTGACCCGTGTGCATGTCCCTTGACAGCTACTTCCTTCCTCGACTCGTCGGTATAGCGCTGATGTGGAACGCGTAGCTGGTGCCATCCAATAGCCTCGGTCTCGGAGATATATTCCCACTTCGACGAACCGATGAAATGCTGCGTTTTCAAGAGAGGGTTTCCGAGCACATGGGGGTCTGACGCCATGGCCACGTATTCGGCTGCGGGTAGAGCCTCCCAGATCTTGTCTAAGAACGAGCGATAATCGACTCGCATGGTCGGAGCAATGCATGCAGCGAGGCGATTCCAGTCCTGAGACTCATTGGTCAAAGCTCAGTAAGTTGCAATGAAAGCATACCTTGGAGTCGTAGCTCTCAGCCCACTCGTAGAGCGCCGCATTGAGTCCAAGATAATCTGAATCTCATGTTACTTAAGGTTCAGGACAATGATGCGGTAAGCCGGAGCATACCGGAGAAGGAGATCTCTTTCGCCATGGCCTCAGATGTACAGAACGCCGACCGTTGGGTGATAGGTATAGTTGGGTTCAGATTATTGACTCGAGAGGTGGTCAAGGCGAATGATAGAGAGCTTTACCATGCTCCATCTTTGTAGTGAAGCCACACTCCCAACAGGCTCGGCCGGTCACCGAGCGATGCAGGCGCGTTCGCGGAAGGAGTTGCATAGTGTGCTCAAGTTGCCGCCGCAGCAACTACAGCAACGAACCATGGGTCACGATGTGTAGATATTCAGTCGTGCCTTGTTGCGGCGGCCCCTCGAGTCCGCCTGATGTGTGGTCCATGTGGTCAAGCAACCCTTTTTCGGAGAATTGAAATGTGCGTCTCCACTCTCCATACAGTGGCACGCTAATGCAGTCTAGGTAAGTGATGCCGAACTTCCGGCTGACTTAAGGGTATAATTGTGTGCTGCGGTTCGTAAGACTCCTCCGCAGGTCTGATACCAACGAGTCTACGAGCTGACCCCACCCCACAAGATTCTTACATAGCCACCTCTGTGACTGTCCAGCCCCGCGCAGCGAGCTGTTGCCTGCTTGTCTTTTTTAATTCTCTATCAGTATTAACACGAAGTCGATCTGCGTGACTGACTCAATATTCACACGTTTCTTCAATCTCCTTTGCGCCGTTTATATCCGGGAAAGATGGTTCATGGAAGGACCTTGCAATTCCACAATTTCTCATGGAGAGGCGATCCTCGATGGGCTGGAGCATCTCCCATCACACTCTATGGCCCTGCCGTCGTTGTCGTCATCCTTTTCTTGAGTATAATCCAGATAGCTCTCGGCGCCACCTGGTAAGTAAATTCCGGAGCATCTATTAGCCCTTTCTGAGGTTTTCCAGAAATTGGAAACATATCTCAGCAATATCCGCTCCCAATGCATGCCTCTTTGATTCTTGCGTAGACTGAAAGAAGAAACACTGACTCCGAAAAGGCTAGTACAACTGGGCGCAAACATGACAGTGTTCGTCTATCTTCCAAGAGCAAGCAGCATCGGTGCTGGAACTGCTAATGTGTCTCGACAGCCCTAGAATCATCCAAACCCTCCTTATCCCAGGTTGTTCCTTCTTCAACGCCATACCTTCCCTACACCTCCACCTTCTCCTGCGTTCCAACCCACCCAGACTGGCCCTCTGGTTCTCGTCCATCTTCGCTGTCGTATACTTTGTCAGCGCGCTCCTCATTCTCGCATCCTGTACTGATACGGCGCCACTCAACCTTCGGAACGCCGAGTGTCCTGCTGGCACCGCCGGCGTCGACTCAGGAGTGAGCAGAGGAATCTGGGCTGGGTTGGGAGTGACATGCTTGCTCTCCGCGATCGCGTACGGGACCCACGCGTCCATGGCGTACTACGTTAAGAGGGTCCTGGATCAGAGGAAGCGGGACGGTCTAGTACCAGCAGAAGATCCCGAGGCGATCGAAGCACGGAATGCGAAGGCGAGGGAATTATGGGTTAAGATGACGAATCATGATATCCTGTGAGGAAGTTTCTGTAGCTACAACAATCTAAGCAATGACGTTACGAGTTTGGAGGACTTGCAATACGTGAGATTATTCGTAAGCTGTAATCGGTGGCAACACGTGAGTCATGAAACGCATCCCACGCCTCATTTGGAGGATACAGCCTAAGTCGACAACATCCTCGTTTATGAAAACTGTGCGAGGACCACCCATACTTCTGACAGCCATGGCAGCTCTGTTCGTGACGCTGGCCGTAACGAAGTAGTCATCGCATTTTTATTCGCTTCGGTCAGCGCCACGGTTGAGTACCGATTCCTTCCTTCCCATCACCTCTCCACTTCTGTCTTCTCTTGCGTCTCAGTACCGGATCGCTTAAGATACGGCTTACGGTCAACGGGCAGTGGTTGAGAATTCTGACATACATATTTTGCGAGCAAGTCGGTGAAGTATTGCGCAAAACAAGCTCCAGCTCGTTCGATCAAGGGTCTATTTGCTACAACCATCCTATTGTTCTGCTGTTATCGGACCACAATACCTCTTTATCCTCGTGGCGGCACTTTGCTCCAAGCATTATCATACCTTTTGTTGGCGTATTTTTCACTTTTGCACCAGAATCCTGATAAGTGCTGGGCAACTGGAGGTCGTTGGGGATATGGACAAGGTACTGCAAGTCTAAGGCACCGTGCACCGAATCAATGCTTGAAGTTTACAAAGTCGACGTATTCCGAAGAATAAATTTTTTCTAATCAATCTCATATGGCCCTTGGCCATACAGAAACCAATCTTCGACCCCAAGTCTTCAGGACTCGGCGGACCAGTGCTCATTATCTGGCATGAGACTTATCTTTCTGCACCGGTTTTGAGAAAGACACGCCTTGATTATCTAGGGTTGAAGTTGCGATGCTTACTTAGGGTAATTCACGATCTCATTGGATAAGGTACACCCCCGGAATTCCCACAACTAGGACGAATTCTTGAATTCAAGATAATTTGAGACGTCGCATTGATATGTACGTAGATGTTTGAAGTACCAGTAATATCGACGGCGGTCCTAGAATTCTTGAACATGACACAGGGGCAAGGAGAGTATGCTGACTTTTAGTTGTTGAAGTGTAAGGTACCTTAAATCACTCAAAAAACATCACGTCTTGTTCACCCCTATCAATTGATACGCATACTAAAACCCTCGAAGCATTATTCATAACCGTTCATTAAGACTATCATTATGTGCGTTCAACTGACCTACTTTTCATTCTACCCTACAGAAGACGCTAGTCAACCTAGCAAACAGTAATGTACAATCCAATTGGCGGCTCGTTGCTGTTTTGGAAGTATTCGAGATCCAAGGTCCCAATCGCACTGACATCATACCCAACTCTCTGCCCCCCAAAGCAAGCACCAGAGGCCACCACATAGCTTCTGCCCGCCTGTAGGTCCGCCAGCGTCCCGACATCCTTGGCGGTTGCCGGGACAGTATTGTAGGTAGTCTGCTCACTGACGGGGCTCTGGAGTCGGGCGACATGGATGCCACCATTGCCAGAAAATGTGTAATTAGACGTCATGAGCTGGGCTCTCTCTGGGAAGAAGAAGACGAGCGAGCATGTCTTTCCTTCGTAAGAGGGCGGGATGTCGAAGTTGAAGAGCGAGGAGAGGGTGGATGAGACGTGGACATTGTAGCTGTTACCCAAGGCTACAGTCGGCTGGTTCTTATCGACCTGGACCATCAGGTGAGGGAACTGGTAAGATCCAGACAGGTTGGTAGGGCAGCTACCAGCAGGCTGGCTCTGCGCTGGTGATGATCCCTGCTGCGTCGTGGAAAGGACCTTCGTGGTTTTCGACAAGGTGCTAGCCACTGTGGACGTCAGGACGACTTTGGCCGTAGTCATGGTCGTCTTAACATCAGACCCAGATGTGACAGTCACAGGGCAGGTGGTCATGGTTGTGTAGGTGACCACTGTCTTCACCGTTGGCGCCGGGTTAGTAGCGATTACTGACGTCGAAGCCTCAACCGAGGTCTGGCCTTTAGTAGCGCTCTGTGGCTTTTCAATCGTTGAGGCTGTCGCAGGATTTGAAGGAGACTCGGACTTTGCTGATGTCGAGGCTGTCGAAGCTGTCGAGGCTGTCGAGGCCACCTTGGCGCTGGATGACGTTGCACTCTGCGAAGTTACCAAGCTCGATAAAGACGAAAAGCTAGAACAAGAGAGGTCGTACATTGGAGAGGTATTCAGAGTTGTGCCTACGACTCCGAAACTTGGGCTTGGCGTCGTGGGATAGGCGTCTTGCAGAGTATACCACCAGGTGTTAGTTTTACCGAACAACGAGCATCCAACTTGATCCCAATAAGTCCTCGCATTCGCGGTACTAGCGACAGCTAGGTTCTCTGTAGGACCGGACACCGGCCAGCCAGTCTCAGTGACCCAGACAGGCTTACCACCGGCGGCTCCAACTGTAGCCTGGTAGGCATCAAAGAACAATGTGTTACCACTTTCAATTGCATTGCTCATCGTATTCTGGAAGTAGGGGTAAGCGTCCATGCCGAGAAAATCCACCCCGTTGATGACCGCATTGTTAGATCCATTGACCCAAGCAGTCCATGTGTCGACATGGCCCACGGGCTTGCCATTCGCCGCGGTGCCAGCGATGAGATTGCGAACTTGCGAGATGTAATTGGTGATTTGTGCGGGCCCGAGGCCGGGGTTCGAGTGGTTCTCGATACCAATGGGGGAGATGCGGTATAAATCCTCGCTGCCCACGGAGATGCCAGCAATCAAATCCACGAAAGGTTGCCCGTAAGTGGTCAGTGCAGATCGTAGAGCGGCCAGCTCGTTGTTGAAGGCTGACTGATCTGCTGTCAAGAATAAACCGAGAAGCAGCGAGGTCTTGGTAGCGATGGCAGCCGGAATGGCTTCGGAGGGAGCGTTGGTTGTCCCAGCCTGGATCATGGTGTAGATGCGCGCGCTGGTAAATCCGGAGGTGCCCACGAGCTGCTTGGCTGTATGGAACTCATTCTCATAATCGGTCTGAGTAATGGGCGAGTTGTCGGTAAAGACGGAGCCATAATTAAAGCCTTGATAAACCTGAGCAGACGCCGACACCACCGAAGCAGCGAGGCCAAGAAGCTTTGAAGCAAGCATAAGGAATGCAGGAACGACAGTGACTACTGATGTCTTAGGTACAGGAAGAATGTGTCCGAGGTAGCTTAGGAATGTACCTAATGATACTGGAGAAGGAAGAAGTAGAAGATTGTTAAGAGGCGGGTAGCGACTGCCTTCTTCTATATGGCCAAGAAAGAGGCAAACACGGAAGGGGATTGACACATCCTCGGCGCGAGGGAAGGAAGAGCGTTCATTGCTAATCCGGCACGGGTGAAGCTAGGTGGTTCCCTTTGACAATCTACTTCGTACATGCAAGTACAAGTACAGGTATGACGCAAACTTCGTACTGATTCATGTGGGGTACCTTCTTATGGGGTAAAGCTTGTTCAGTTTTCCGTGGCCATATTTAAAAAGACTCCAAGGCGTTACCGCTAATGCATGCACAGATCCAGGCCGGCTCCACCCGATTTGTGGGATGTGAGACTAAGTAACTTGTGCTCGGGAATACGGAGTACAAGGAGATCTCACATGCATCCTTGCGCAAGTTCCCTTGGGAGGCCATCGACCACACCAAGTCGCGTCCGAGGTCCCGTCGTTCCGTCTCTGAAGCCGTGCGTATCGAAATCCACTGATCATGCTGGGCGGGACATGAGATATGTACAACACTGCTGAATATTTTGACGTATCTGGAGTTATACAAGGCCACATTTTGTACAGCTTGGGGAATCGTAGCGTCCACTCAACCCAAGAGCATCTTGCGAGGATCTTCGATGTACTCCTTGACCTGGTTGTCATGTCAGCACTTGTTCTGCTCTTTGGAACCGCGACGCTCACCTTGACCAGGAAGACGACTGCTTCTCTTCCATCCAGCAGTCGATGGTCGTATGTAAGCGCCAGGTACATCATCTGGTAAGAATCAGTCAATCGCACTCGAAAAGTTCGGGTTGGGTAGACACTTGCCGGTCGGATCTCCACCTTGCCGTTGATTGCTACCGGTTTCTCTTTGATCGCATGTAGACCGAGGACGGCTTTCGTCTTTGTTAGCAGCAGCATCTCAGGAAAGAAGATCGGTACTTGCCAGTCTGAGGCAAATTGATGATCGGTGTGCCCATGAGTGAGCCAAAAACACCGCCCTGCGACCAGTTATCCACAATCCCGCCAAAAGTGTTTTGACTACGTACGTTGCTGATTGTGAATGTTCCTCCCGCCATGTCCTCGATCGTCAATTTGCTGTCACGAGCCTAGCGACATCAGCGCATTTCGCTAGGATGGGGAGTCAACGTAACCTACCTTCTTCCCGAGATCTGCGATGGCCTTTTCAATGCCCACCAGATCCATCGCTTCCGTGTTTCGGACCACTGGCGTTACGAGGCCTTTCTCCGTAGCTACGGCTACACTGATGTCCACGTAGTCACGGTAGACGATTGTGTCGCCTCCGCCAGGGCCTTCGATTGATCCGTTGACAGCAGGTACATCCCTCATTGCCAACACGCAAGCGCGGGCGAAAGCGCTCATGAAGCCAAGCTTGACACCGGTCTTCTTGAGGGTCTCATCCTTGTAAAGCTTGCGGAGTTCCATCAATGAGGACATGTCCACCTCATTGAACGTCGTTAATGATGCTGCAGTATTTTGGGATTGCTTGAGGCGCTCGGCGATACGTAATCGCATGCGATTCATTTTCACCTTCCGAACGTAAGTCAATGTACTTCAACGAGATACTATGGAAGTCATACTCGTCGTTCTTCCCGACTGCCGTAGGCAGTCTCTCCACCCGTAGCCTTAGGCTCGGGCTTCTTTAACTCCTGAGATTTGCTTTGCTTTTCCTGCGGAAGTGGTTCTTTCTTTGGCTGTGGACTTGGCTTGCTTTCCTCTTTCTTTGTCTCGGGTTCCTTCTTTGGTTCGGGCCCCTTTGGTGAAGGTGCTGGAGGCGATGAGGAGTCTTTATCGGGCTTGGTTTCGTCCTGCTTCGGCTCTGGATGGGACGAGGTGGACTGTTCATCTGAAGCTGGTGCTTTAGGCTCTGAGCCTCCACCTTCTTTCTCACCACCTTGAGGAGGTCCGCCGAGTTCCAGCTTTAGAAGGTCTTGTCCCACTGTGACAGTGTCTTCCTCGTTGACAAGGTACTCTTTAACAGTCCCGGGCTCAGGCGCGTTCACCGAAACGTCGATCTATGGGAATGTTCGGTTAGTGGAAATGTTATCGCGACCTAGAAAAGAAGCGTACCTTGTCTGTCTCAATGGTCGCTATCTCTTCATCCTGTTCAACGTAGTCTCCAATCTCTGCATACCCTGTTCAGCAATGGTGCCCTTGTGAAGTTTTGTATGCCAGCCGCTGGGCCGCTTACGTTTCGACCATTGCTTCAATGTGCCCTCCGTAATTGACTCCGCCATTTCGGGTACCTGAACGATTTTGTCTGCTGAGAAAGCTGTTAGCCTGTAGCGACGATTGCCTTTGTATGTGGCGTACCATAGTAGCGTCGCTGAGAGAGCAATATGCTTCGCCGTCGCGGTATGGGGGTAAGATTTCTATCCGCGTGAGTATCGCTATCAGGCTGGAGGTAAATGACAAACGTTGAATGCGTTTGCAGCAAACGCAAAGCCCCCAATTGAAGGGTGCTAGAAATCTTCCGTGCCCCTAAAGGTGCAGTCCGTCTTGACAGCGGTATGATTGATCGGCTTCGGAGTAAGACCTGCCCTGACGAGCTCGTTTGACCGTATACTCCTGTTCCTCTCCAGCACTGTCGGCTAGCCATGCCGGGCGAAAGCTAGGTTTGGAGCCAGCACTGGAAGCAATTGCACTCCAGGAACCCAGAACGAATAAGAAAATGAAAGAAGGACAGTGGGTTGCGCTGACTTAATCATTCATCGCCGTAGAATAAAGCTGCGCTTTGGGCGTAATGTTGTTGCAGAAGCTGCAGTTCTCCAGCCAAGCTCCACGTCACGTGCCGCTTCATGAGGGACTTGGCTGCATTGGGCAATTTCCATCAGTGGACAGCTGCCATCAGAATTCTGGTGCAGGTTTTACTCTCGTACGGACTTCAGGTACGGCTTGTACTTTCCAGCGGATCAGCTTCTACAGTTCCATGGAAGTTGACCCTTAGTGAATGCCTCTGCCGTGACGATCTCAGCAAAGTACAAGACCACCAGGTTCACAATGGCGACCCGGCAAACGGTTCTGTAAGTCTCATTGCCAGTCATGTTGCGATTACACATACTGACAGTCTAAGGTCACTTTACCGACGGTCGCTCAAGCTATCTCTCGACTGGTGTGTCCATCGGTACATCTGGCGCGGTCAAGCACTCTACATCCGATCCGTTTTCGAAGCCAACAGGAACGTGCGCGAACCCAGGCAACAGCGAGTGGGTGGAACCCCGTTGTGCGTTTGATAACTCACCTAGCTAAAGGACTTTAAGGAACTTGTCTCAGAAACTGAAGCACTGCTGGAGAAATGGAAACACCCTGACCCCTACAAGCCACCTACGGCTCCTGGAGGTGCGGCCGAACGCCCATATTGCACTGAGATCGCGATAGGCTGACAGAGTTTCTAGGCTCCAAGTACGAGAGGAACATCCCACCGCCCATATTGGACCGTAAGTATCCTTATTCGTGGCTTTCAAAGGTTCCCCTATTTACGTTCTCCAGCTCCGTCGCACTTCACGCTTTGAGTCTTGGAATTAGCAGGATATTTCGAATTTGCATGTACAGTACCCGGACAAAAGTTTTCGCGAAAACGCGGAAATTCGCGTCACGCATTAAATTTCCCTTCCAAACCACCTACTTTCTTCAACTACCACACGATGATCCGCAGTCCATTAGGTCCAATT